>UMGH01032111.1_pt1 | contig 23673 bp, 20 predicted proteins | sample 1965231 | NCBI WGS metagenome assembly UMGH01 (sample SAMEA4836068, study PRJEB28245) | human gut metagenome | biome: gut microbiome; material: fecal sample | place: Denmark | collected 2008 | reverse complement strand
GGTAAGGAAGAGGTCGCGGGTTCAAGTCTCGGTAACAGCTCTTCTGTTGTAGAACAAAAGTGGAGAATTTCACTAAAATAACAATTATAAAAGAATAAAGCTATGGCTAAAGAACAATTTGTGCGTACCAAGCCGCATGTTAATGTCGGTACGATTGGACATGTTGACCATGGAAAGACAACTTTGACGGCTGCCATCTCTAAAGTGCTTCATGAGCGCTTGGGTACAGGTGAAGACGTTAAATCGTTCGACCAGATTGACAATGCACCTGAAGAGAAAGAGCGTGGTATTACCATTAACTCTTCTCATATTGAATATGAAACTGCAAAACGCCACTACGCTCACGTTGACTGCCCGGGTCACGCCGACTATGTGAAGAACATGGTAACTGGTGCCGCTCAGATGGACGGTGCAATTATCGTGGTTGCTGCAACTGACGGTCCTATGCCTCAGACTCGCGAGCATATCCTTTTGGCTCGTCAGGTAAACGTTCCTCGTCTTGTTGTGTTCTTGAACAAGTGCGACCTTGTTGAAGATGAGGAAATGCTTGAACTCGTAGAAATGGAAATGCGTGAACTTCTCGCACAGTATGACTACGAAGAGGATACTCCTATTATCCGTGGTTCTGCTCTTGGTGCACTTAACGGTGTTGCTAAATGGGAGGATAAGGTTATAGAACTTATGGACGCTGTTGACAACTGGATTCAGGAACCCCAGCGTGAAGTTGACAAACCTTTCCTTATGCCTGTTGAGGATATCTTCTCTATTACCGGTCGTGGTACTGTTGCTACAGGTCGTATCGAAACCGGAAAGGTTAAGGTTGGTGATGAAGTTCAGATACTTGGTCTTGGTGAGGATAAGAAATCGGTTGTTACCGGTGTTGAAATGTTCCGTAAGATTCTTGACGAAGGTGAAGCTGGTGATAATGTTGGTCTTCTTCTCCGTGGTATCGATAAGAGCGAAATCAAGAGAGGTATGGTTATTACCCACCCGGGTGCAATCACTCCTCACTCAAAATTCAAGGCTTCTATCTACGTATTGAAGAAAGAAGAAGGTGGTCGTCATACTCCGTTCGGTAACAAGTATCGTCCTCAGTTCTATCTTCGTACAATGGACTGCACCGGTGAAATTACTCTTCCTGAGGGAACTGAAATGGTAATGCCGGGCGATAACGTAGAAATCTCTGTAGAGCTCATCTATCCGGTTGCTCTTAACGTAGGTCTTCGTTTCGCAATCCGTGAAGGTGGTCGTACTGTAGGTTCTGGTCAGATTACTCAGGTGTTTGACTAATCTCGAAACTGATAAAAATATTAAGGCTCTCGACTTTTGAGAGGTGGGAGTCTTAATTTACGGGAATAGCTCAGTTTGGTAGAGCACTGGTCTCCAAAACCAGGTGTCGGGAGTTCGAGTCTCTCTTCCCGTGCTAAAAAGAATAAAGTATATGTTGAAAAAAGCATTTGCATATTGCAAGGCTTCTTACGAGGAGCTTATGTATAAGACAACTTGGCCATCGGGTCGGGAACTGGGGCATAATGCAGTGGTTGTTTTGACAGCTTCCATAATCATTGCTATAGCAGTTTTTGCATTGGACCAGTGTTTTCAGTTCGTGATGGAAAATGTCTATCCGCATTAATCAACTGTATCTGTAATGGAAAATCATAAGATAACACCCGCAGAAATGAGGTGGTATGTGCTACGTGCGGTCAGTGGCAAAGAAGGGAAGGTGAAAGAATACATCGATCTCGGTATAAAAAACGGGCACTTCAATGGCAATGTATCGCAAGTTCTTATTCCTACAGAAAAGGTGGTTTATTCAAGTCCGAATGGGAAACGTACTGTGAAAGAACGCAATTCCATGCCGGGTTATGTGTTGGTAGAAGCCAAACTCGTGGGTGAGGTTGCGCAGGATTTGCGCTATACTCCTAACGTGTTGGGCTTTCTTGGCGGTATGGAACATCCGGTTCCTCTTCGCTCAAGTGAAGTGAACCGTATATTGGGAAGTATCGACGAGATGGAAACTGAGAGTCAGGAAGTCTTACCGCAGTTTGCAGTTGGAGACAGCGTGAAAGTAACCGAGGGACCGTTCAGTAACTTTGGAGGTGTTGTTGAGGAAATCAACAATGAGAAAAAGAAACTTACGGTATCTGTTAAGGTGTTTGGACGCAATACTCCTTTGGAATTGGGGTTCATGCAGGTGGAAAAGGAATAGTGTGATAGTGTTACGTGTCATGCGATTCCAAAAATAATCATTATTAAAACAAAACAAAATGGCAAAAGAAGTTGCTGGATTAATCAAATTACAGATTAAGGGCGGCGCTGCAAATCCATCTCCTCCCGTAGGACCTGCTTTGGGTTCAAAGGGAATAAATATCATGGACTTCTGCAAGCAGTTTAATGCCAGGACAAAGGAAAAGGCAGGCAAAGTTCTGCCTGTAGTCATTACTTACTTTTCGGATAAATCTTTTTCATTTGTAGTAAAGACTCCTCCTGCTGCTATTCAACTCTTGGAGGTAACCAAGAAAAAGAGTGGTTCAGCAGAGCCTAACCGTGTAAAGGTTGCTGAAGTAACGTGGGATCAGGTACGTGCTATTGCCGAAGACAAAATGAACGACTTGAACTGCTTTACTGTTGAGGCAGCAATGAAAATGGTAGCCGGCACAGCTCGCAGTATGGGCATAACCGTAAAAGGGGACTTCCCTAACAAATAACATAAAACTTCAATTAAGACATGAGTAAACTGACAAAAAATCAAAAGTCTGTAGCCGACAAAATTGAAGCAGGGAAGATTTATACACTCAATGAGGCATCTAAATTGGTAAAGGAAATCACCACTACCAAGTTTGATGCGTCTTTGGACATTGATGTACGTTTGGGTGTTGATCCCCGTAAGGCAAATCAGATGGTGCGTGGCGTTGTGTCCCTGCCTAATGGAACCGGTAAGACTGTTCGCGTACTTTGTCTTTGCACTCCCGATGTGGAGGATGCTGCTAAGGAAGCCGGTGCTGACTATGTTGGTCTTGACGAGTATCTCGAGAAGATCAAAGGTGGTTGGACTGACGTTGACGTGATTATTACTATGCCTTCCGTAATGGGTAAGCTCGGTCCCTTGGGTCGTGTTCTCGGTCCTCGTGGTTTGATGCCTAATCCTAAGAGTGGTACTGTAACAATGGACGTAGCCAAGGCTGTGCGTGAAGTAAAACAAGGTAAAATCGACTTTAAGGTTGATAAAGCCGGCATTGTTCATACTTCAATAGGAAAAGTATCATTCACGGCTGAGCAGATAGCACAGAACGCGAAAGAGTTCCTCAATACAATAATCAAACTTAAACCGGCTGCTGCAAAGGGAACTTATATAAAGAGTATCTTTTTGTCAAGCACCATGAGTCGTGGACTTCGTGTTGATCCCAAATCTATCGGAGTTGATGACAAAAACTAAATTTGAATTATGAAAAAGGAACAGAAAACAATAGTAATAGAGAATCTCGGTGCTCTCCTCAAGGAATACGCCAACTTCTACTTGGTTGACGTTACTGCGATGAATGCGGAAACCACAACGGCTCTCCGTCGCGAGTGTTTCAAACGCGAAATCAAAATGGTTGTCGTTAAGAATGCTCTGCTCCAGAAAGCTTTTGAGGCAAGCGAGATAGATTTTTCTCCTCTTTACGGAAGTTTGAAAGGAACAACAGCTTTTATGCTGTGCAATACTGCTAACGTTCCTGCAAAACTTATAAAGGAAAAAGGTAAAGACGGAATACCGGGACTTAAAGCAGCTTACGCAGAGCAGAGTTTCTACGTAGGTGCTGAAAACCTTGGCACTTTGGTGGCACTGAAGAGCAAGAACGAGGTTATTGCCGAAGTTGTTGCTTTGTTGCAGTCGCCTGCAAAGAATGTCATCTCTGCGCTCCAGAGTGGCGGACAGACCATACATGGAGTATTAAAAACATTGGGCGAACGTCCCGAATAAACAATAGAATAAAAACAATAAAAAATAGAATTAAAAATGGCAGATATTAAAGCTATTGCTGAAGAATTGGTTAATTTGACAGTAAAAGAAGTAAACGAGTTAGCTCAGGTCCTCAAGGACGAGTACGGAATTGAGCCGGCTGCAGCAGCAGTTGCAGTGGCAGCAGGTCCCGCCGCAGGTGCTGAAGCTGCTGAGGAGAAAACCGCATTCGACGTTATTCTCAAGAGCGCAGGTAGCGCAAAACTTCAGGTTGTAAAGGCTGTTAAGGAAGCTTGCGGTCTCGGCTTGAAGGAAGCTAAGGACCTCGTTGATGCAGCTCCTTCAAAGTTGAAGGAAGGTGTTGCTAAGGAAGAAGCTGAGGCTCTCAAGAAAGCTGTAGAAGCTGCAGGAGCTGAAGTTGAGGTTAAGTAACTGATCCGACTCTGAAAATATAGTTAAGGATCCTCTGGTAGAGGGTTCTTAACTTTTTTGCGTATTAAAAATCATACTACAATTAAGATATAACGAATGTCCTCAAAAATTGTAAACCAGAGAGTAAACTTTGCTTCGGTGAAAGAACCGATGCCATTTCCTGACTTTCTTGACGTTCAAATAAAGTCATTCCGTGATTTCTTGCAACTTGATACTCCGCCGGAGCAACGCAAGAATGACGGGCTTTACAAAGTTTTTGCAGAGAACTTCCCTATTGCTGATACACGCAATAATTTCGTTTTGGAATTTCTCGACTATTCAATTGATTCGCCACGCTATTCGATTGAGGAGTGCCTTGAACGCGGATTGACATATCAGGTTCCCCTAAAGGCCAAACTGAAATTATATTGCACCGATCCCGGACACGAGGATTTTGACACGGTTGTGCAAAATGTTTTCCTTGGTCCTATACCATATATGACAGATTACGGAACATTCGTTATCAATGGTGCGGAACGAGTGGTTGTGTCGCAGTTACACCGTTCACCGGGTGTGTTCTTTGGTTCAAGCATACATGCCAATGGAACACAGCTTTATTCTGCACGTATTATTCCTTTCAAGGGATCGTGGATTGAGTTTGCTACTGATATAAACAATGTAATGTACGCTTACATTGATCGTAAGAAAAAATTGCCGGTAACAACTCTTTTGCGTGCCATCGGTTTTGAAACCGATAAAGACATACTTGATATATTTAATCTTGCCGAAAATGTAAAAGTCAACAAAGCCAATCTGAAAAAATGTATCGGTCGTAAGATTGCTGCCAGAGTGCTAAAGAGCTGGGTAGAGGATTTTGTTGACGATGATACGGGCGAGGTGGTTTCTATAGAACGTAATGAGGTAGTTATTGACCGTGAAAAGGAAATCACTGAAGAAAATATTCCAGAAATAATTGACAGCGGTGAGAAAACGATTCTCGTTCACAAGGAAGATTCTTCTGATAGTCTTGACTATTCTATGGTATTCAATACTCTAAAGAAAGATCCTTGTAACTCTGAAAAAGAGGCTGTACTATATATATATCGTCAACTTCGTAATGCAGACCCTGCGGATGATGCAAGCGCACGTGAGGTTATAAACGGTTTGTTCTTCTCTGACAAACGCTATGACCTTGATGAAGTAGGACGTTATAGGATAAATAAAAAACTTGGTTTGAATACAGACATGAGTGTACGTGTTCTTACCAAGGAAGATATAATAGAGATTATTAAATATCTCATTAGGTTGATAAACTCAAAGGCTACGGTAGATGACATCGACCATTTGAGCAACCGTCGTGTACGTACGGTAGGAGAGCAGTTGGCAAATCAGTTTGCCATTGGTCTCGCTCGTATGAGCCGTACAATTCGTGAGCGTATGAATGTACGCGATAACGAAGTCTTTACCCCGACAGACCTTATAAATACAAAGACAATATCATCTGTGATAAATTCGTTCTTCGGAACCAATCCGCTTTCGCAGTTTATGGATCAAACCAATCCGCTTGCCGAAGTAACACACAAACGTCGTCTTTCGGCTCTTGGTCCCGGTGGTCTTTCTCGTGAGCGTGCAGGTTTTGAGGTACGAGACGTACACTATACCCACTACGGACGTCTTTGTCCTATCGAATCTCCTGAAGGTCCTAACATCGGACTTATTTCTTCTCTTTGTGTTTATGCAAAAATAGATAACCTCGGCTTCATAGAAACTCCGTACAGAATTGTAAAGGATTCCAAGGTAGATCTTAACAATGATCACATTGTATATCTTTCTGCAGAAGAGGAAGAGGAGAAGATTATCGGTCAGGGAAATGCTCCATTGAATGATGATGGAACATTTATTCGCGATAAGGTAAAATGTCGTCGTGATGCAGATTATCCTGTTGTTCCGCCTTCAGAGGTGGATCTTATGGATGTGGCTCCGCAGCAGATAGCATCTATAGCTGCAGCACTTATTCCTTTCTTGGAGCATGATGATGCCCACCGTGCTCTCATGGGATCTAACATGATGCGCCAGGCTGTACCTTTGATTCATAACGAAGCTCCTATCGTAGGAACCGGTATTGAAAAACAAGTATGTGAAAACTCGCGTACAATGATTACGGCAGAGGGCGATGGCGTAGTTGATTATGTTGATGCTACTCATATAGATATTTTGTACGATCGTACAGAAGACGAAGAGTTCGTAAGCTTTGAACCGGCACTTAAAGTATATAAAATACCTAAGTTCCGTCGTACGAACCAAAATATGGTTGTAGACCTTCGCCCTATTTGTACGAAGGGACAACGTGTAAAGAAAGGCGATATTCTTACCGAAGGTTATGCTACAGAAAAAGGCGAACTTGCTTTAGGACGCAATCTTCTTGTTGCGTATATGCCGTGGAAAGGCTACAACTATGAGGATGCGATAGTTCTTAGTGAACGTTGTGTACGCGAAGATATTCTTACATCTGTTCATATAGACGAGTTCTCTCTTGAAGTTCGTGAAACAAAACGTGGAGTAGAGGAACTTACAAATGATATTCCTAATGTGAGCGAAGAAGCTACAAAGGATTTGGATGATAACGGAATAATTCGTATCGGAGCACGTGTGGAACCGGGCGATATTCTTATAGGAAAAATCACGCCGAAAGGTGAAAGTGATCCTTCACCAGAGGAAAAGCTTCTTCGTGCTATATTCGGCGATAAGGCCGGCGATGTAAAGGATGCTTCGTTGAAAGCAAATCCTTCGCTTAGTGGCGTGGTTATAGACCGCAAACTTTTCTCAAAGGCTATGAAGACACGTGCTTCAAAGGCTGCCGACAAGATAGAACTTGAGAAACTTGATAAGAAATTTGAGAGTGAAACTAATGAATTGAAAGAAATTCTTATAGACAAACTTCTTACTCTTACCAAGGGTCTGACTTCACTCGGAGTAAAGGATAACACCGGAGTTGAACTGATTGCTCAGGGTGCGAAATTCAAGAAAGAAATTCTTGAAAACGTTGACTATACTGCAATTCAGTTGAGCAAATGGACTTCAGACGAAAGCAAGAACGAGCTTATTCAAAAACTTATATTGAACTACCTTAAGAAGTTTAATATAATGGACGCACAGCTAAAGCGCAACAAGTTTGCTATTACCATTGGTGATGAACTTCCTTCCGGTATTATTCAGATGGCTAAGGTTTATATAGCAAAGAAACGTAAGATAGGAGTTGGTGATAAGATGGCAGGACGACACGGTAATAAGGGTATTGTCTCCAAAATTGTTCGTCAGGAGGATATGCCGTTCCTTTCAGACGGTCGTCCTGTAGACATTGTCCTCAATCCTCTTGGTGTGCCTTCTCGTATGAACCTTGGGCAGATATTCGAAGCAATTCTTGGTGCTGCAGGTCGTCGTCTTGGAGTTAAGTTTAGTACTCCTATCTTTGACGGTGCGAAACTTGACGATTTGTGCGAGTGGACAGACAAGGCCGGACTGCCGCGTTATTGTTCCATGCAGCTGTATGATGGAGAAACCGGTGAACCTTTTGACCAAAAGGCAACGGTGGGTGTTACCTATATGCTTAAACTCGGTCATATGGTCGAAGATAAGATGCACGCACGTTCTATTGGTCCGTACTCTCTTATTACACAGCAACCGCTTGGTGGTAAAGCTCAGTTCGGTGGTCAGCGTTTTGGAGAAATGGAGGTTTGGGCACTTGAGGCCTTTGGTGCTTCGCATGTACTTCAAGAAATGCTTACAATCAAGAGTGATGATGTTGTTGGGCGTGCTAAGGCTTACGAGGCTATTGTCAAGGGTGATCCTATTGGCACTCCCGGTATACCCGAATCGCTCAATGTATTGCTCCACGAACTTCAAGGATTGGGTCTGAGCGTGTCGCTCGAATAATATAAAGAACTCTTTTTCAAATCATATACATATAAAACATGGCTTTCAAGAAAGAAAACAAGATAAAGAGTCAGTTTTCGAAGATTTCCATAGGTCTTGCTTCACCTGAAGAGATTTTGGAAAATTCGTTTGGCGAAGTGTTGAAACCGGAAACCATTAACTATCGCACATATAAGCCTGAACGTGATGGTCTTTTCTGCGAACGCATTTTTGGTCCTACCAAGGATTATGAGTGCCATTGCGGTAAGTATAAAGGCATACGTTACAAAGGTATTGTTTGCGACCGATGTGGTGTGGAAGTAACGGAGAAGAAAGTGCGCCGCGACCGTTGCGGTCATATTCAGCTCGTAGTTCCCGTAGCTCATATTTGGTATTTCCGCTCGCTTCCGAATAAGATTGGTTATCTTCTTGGTATTCCAACCAAGAAGCTTGACATGATAATATATTATGAGCGCTACGTTGTAATCCAACCGGGCGTTCTTGAAAAGAAGGACGAAGAAGACGAAGTTGGCGTTAAGAAGATGGATCTCCTCACAGAAGATGAATATCTTGATTTGCTTGACAAACTTCCAAAAGACAATCAATATCTTGATGATAGTGATCCAAATAAATTCATCGCCAAAATGGGTGGTGAGGCAATCTACGATCTCTTGAAAAACATAGATCTAGATTCTCTTTCCTATGAACTTCGTGATAGGGCAAATAATGATACTTCACAGCAACGCAAGACTGAAGCTTTGAAACGTTTGCAGGTTGTAGAAGCTTTCCGTTCAAGTCGAAGACGCAATAAACCGGAGTGGATGGTTATGAACATCGTTCCTGTCATCCCGCCAGAACTTCGTCCTCTAGTACCACTTGACGGCGGACGTTTTGCAACATCCGACCTCAACGACCTTTATCGTCGTGTATTGATTCGCAACAACCGTTTGAAACGTCTAATAGAAATTAAGGCTCCCGAAGTCATTCTTCGTAACGAAAAGCGTATGCTTCAGGAAGCTGTTGACAGTCTGTTTGACAATTCGCGCAAGAGCAGTGCAGTGAAGAGTGAGTCGGCCCGTCCGCTCAAATCTCTTTCAGATGCTCTCAAAGGTAAACCTGGTCGTTTCCGTCAGAATCTTCTCGGTAAACGTGTAGATTATTCTGCGCGTTCTGTGATTGTTGTTGGTCCGGAACTCAAAATGGGTGAGTGTGGTCTCCCGAAACTTATGGCTGCAGAACTTTACAAACCATTCATCATACGCAAGCTTATAGAGCGTGGTATAGTGAAAACTGTGAAGAGTGCCAAGAAGATAATCGACCGCCATGATCCTATTATATGGGACATTCTCGAATATGTAATGAAGGGTCATCCTGTGCTTCTCAACCGTGCACCGACACTTCACCGTTTGAGTATTCAGGCTTTCCAGCCCAGACTTATCGAGGGCAAAGCTATTCAGTTGCATCCGCTTGCATGTACACCGTTTAATGCAGACTTCGACGGTGACCAGATGGCTGTACACTTGCCTTTGAGCAACGAAGCAGTTATCGAGGCGCAGGTACTCATGCTTCAGAGCCACAACATCCTTAATCCTGCCAATGGTGCACCTATCACAGTGCCTTCACAAGATATGGTTCTTGGTCTTTATTATATTACCAAGTTGCGTCCGGGTAGTAAAGGTGAAGGACTTACATTCTACGGTCCAGAAGAGGCTATCATTGCTTATAACGAAAAGCGTGTAGATGTGCATGCTCCCGTTAAAGTACTTGTCAATGACATCAACGAAGACGGAATTCCCGAAAAACATCTTGTGGAAACTTCTGTAGGACGAGTGATTGTAAACGAGATTATTCCAGAAGAGTGCGGCTTTATAAATAAGTTGATATCTAAGAAATCACTCCGCGATATTATCTCGCTTGTGATAAAGACCGTGGGTATGGCAAGGGCTTGTGAATTCCTTGACGGTATCAAGAACCTTGGTTATAAAATGGCATATCTTGCAGGTCTTTCGTTTAACCTCGATGATATTATCATTCCTGCTGAAAAGAAAGAAATTGTTGAGCGTGGTAACAACGAGGTTGATCAGATTACGAGTAACTATAATATGGGTTTCATTACCGACAACGAACGTTACAATCAGGTTATTGATGCTTGGACCCATGTTAACTCCGATTTGAAGAAAACTCTTATGGAGCAAATGTCAAGTGCCGACGGTGGTTTCAATGCAGTGTTCATGATGCTTGACTCCGGAGCCCGTGGTTCTGCCGACCAGATTGCACAGCTTGCAGGTATGCGTGGTCTTATGGCTAAACCTCAGAAAGCCGGTGCCGAAGGCGCACAGATTATTGAGAATCCTATTCTTTCAAACTTCAAAGAGGGTATGTCCGTGCTTGAGTACTTTATCTCTACTCACGGTGCTCGTAAAGGTCTTGCAGATACTGCTCTTAAAACTGCCGATGCAGGATATCTTACACGTCGTCTTGTTGATGTTTCTCATGATGTCATCATCACCGAAGAAGACTGCGGTACACTGCGCGGACTTGTTTGCACGGCACTAAAAGACGGCGACGAGGTTATTTCTTCTCTCTATGATCGTATTCTCGGACGTGTGTCTGTTCATGATATTTACAATCCTTCCACAGGTAAACTTATCGTATCAGCGGGCGAGGAAATCACCGAAGTTCTTGCGGACGAAATCGAAAAATCTCCGATAGAAAGCGTAGAGATTCGTTCGGTTCTCACCTGTGAAAGCAAACATGGTGTTTGTCAGAAGTGTTATGGTCGCAACCTTGCAACCGGTCGTATGGTTCAACTTGGCGAGGCTGTCGGTGTGATTGCTGCTCAGTCTATCGGTGAGCCGGGTACGCAGCTTACTCTTCGTACATTCCACGCCGGTGGTGTGGCTGCCAATGCTGCTGCCAATGCTACAATTACTTCCAAACATAAATCTCGTTTGGAATTCGATGAACTTCATACTATAGATATTACTCACGATGATGGTTCTACAGGAAAAGTTGTCGTTGGTCGCCTTGCCGAAGTTCGCTTTGTTGACGAGAACACCGGCATTGCAATCTCCACTCAGAACGTACCTTACGGTGCAGAACTTTTTGTAAACGAAGGCGACGTGGTGGAAAAGGGAACACTTATAGCAAAATGGGATCCTTTCAATGCCGTAATCGTTACCGAGGTTGCCGGCAAGATAAAATTCGAGGACGTTATTGATACCGTAACATTCCGTGTTGAAACTGACGAGGCTACCGGACTTAGCGAGAAGATTATTATAGAATCCAAGGAAAAGATGCGCGTCCCTACTTGCCATATAGTTGATGAGAAAGGTGAAGTGCTTCGTTCCTACAACTTGCCTATCGGTGGTCACCTTACTGTAGAGGATGGTCAGAACGTTAAGGCAGGCGAGGTTCTTGTAAAAATTCCGCGTGCCACAAGTAAAGCCGGTGATATTACCGGTGGTCTTCCTCGTGTTACCGAACTTTTTGAGGCTCGCAATCCGTCGAATCCCGCAGTTGTATCCGAAATTGATGGTGAAATCACCATGGGCGGCGTAAAACGTGGTAATCGTGAAATTATCGTTACTTCGAAAATCGGTGAAGTCAAGAAATACCTTGTACCTCTGTCAAAGCAGATTCTCGTACAGCAAAACGATTTTGTACGTGCAGGAACTCCGCTTTCCGACGGTTCTATTACTCCTGATGATATTCTTGCAATCAAAGGTCCTACCGCAGTGCAGGAATACATTGTTAATGAGGTTCAGGACGTTTACCGTTTGCAGGGTGTTAAGATTAACGACAAACACTTCGAGGTTATCGTTCGCCAGATGATGCGTAAGGTTCAGATTGTTGACCCGGGAGATACGATGTTCCTTGAAAAGGAAATAGTTGATAAGATAGACTTCTCCGAAGAGAATGATCGTATTTGGGGCAAGAAAGTAGTTACCGATGCTGGCGATAGTGAGAACATGAAGAAAGGTATGATCATCACGGTGCGCAAGTTGCGCGATGAAAACTCCATGCTCAAGCGTAAAGACCTTCGCCTTGTTGAGGCTCGTGATGCTATCGCAGCCACATCAACTCAGATACTTCAAGGCATCACCCGTGCTGCATTGCAGACAAAGAGTTTCATGTCGGCTGCATCCTTCCAGGAAACAACCAAGGTGCTCAACGATGCTGCTATTCGTGGTAAAGTTGATCCGCTTGAGGGCATGAAGGAAAACGTTATTTGCGGACACCTCATTCCTGCCGGTACGGGTATGCGCCAGTTCAATAAGGTTGTTGTTGTTGACCGCGACGATTATGAGCAGGCAATGTATGACAAAAGAAATAAGCAGATTGATGAATTGGGAGAAGAAGGTATAGATGCTCCTACTCCGACAATCTAATCAGCTTATAAAATAAAAATAGAAATCGTCCTCGAAGTTATAAAGGCTTCGAGGACGATTTTATTTTTGCAAGAGCGGAATAATCAAAAATCGTGTTGGGGGCTTCTTGTTAAATGTGAGAGATACGCTTTTTATACGAACTTTTGGAGAATAACCACATTTTTCTTGCGCAAATGTTTTTGTTTGGTTTCGTAGAGAGACTGAAAATAACAATAAAATATTTGCAGAGTGTCAGTAGATGTTCTGAAATTTTGGTAGAGCAAGTGGAAAACGAAAAAATTACGACATCTTTGTCAAATGCCGTAATAGTCTTGTTTTCCTGTGAGACGATTGCTAAATAATAGAAGTGTATGTTTTTCTTCTGTATGATTTTTCTTTATGTCTTTTGTTTCTCATTTTATAGTTGTCTTTCTGATTTTGTTTGTATTCATAGGCTGTCGTACATTTGCGAATCAAAATAGTATCAGTCTGTTATCAAATAGATTTCACAGGTATCGAAATTGATTTCCCAATTTCCTTCTTCGATACTTTCCCATTGGTATTTAGAACTCATTCGGCTCCACCATGCTTGAAACTTTGTTTTGGTTTCGCCAAGATCTTTTACGAGTTTCTCATATAATTCTGCATTGTCTACTGACAGAATTTTAGCCAATTCATTCAATCCGTTACGTCGTTCAAATAGTTGCTGAATCTCATTCTTTTCTTCTGTCGTAACCGTACCTACTAATTTCATTTTAGCCATAATAATTATTTAATTCTTGTTTTACATTTTCCCATATTTACAGATAGGACATGTTATTCAAAATCCTTTATTACTTCAAAAGGATCCAAGTAAGTTAACTCTTTAATAGTTTCGATGTCTGGCAAAAATGTACCATGACTACGAATGGAGTTGAGTAATTTCCGACTTGCGTTCCTTTCCAAATGTGCTATGACGCATTGCTCATGACTTGGCGTGTTTACCTCATAAGTTGTTTCCCTGTTAAGCCATATGCAGCGTTTACATTGATACGCACTGCAATTACGACATAATGGAGCATGGTCAAGTTTGTAAAGTTGAGGATTCTTAATACTCAAACCATTTTTCAAATCACCTATAGATATGCACTGAGTTCCAAAATCATCTTCTTCATTGGAAACATAAAATGCCGGACATATATAGAACTTTCCGTCTGGAGCCAATGTTATACTCGAATCTCCCGCGCCGCAATTGTTCATTTTAGTAAGCATCATTCTATCTGTCAGAAAATTTAATTGCACCGTTTTGCTAGAGATGTAAATATCCTCTATCCTTTTCGACAGTGTTAGGAGAGCTTCTGAATACTTTTCAAAACTATCGTCTGCAAAAGTCGTGAGGTCTGTGAAAACTATATTCAGTCGCTCTATATAATTCAGTATTGAGCAAACGTTATTGATGTGCAGAAAGAAACTTTTCTTGTCGGTTCGCAAAACGTACATAGTTTTTTTGCAAAAGTATTGCTTTGATATTCGGTGGGAGTGAAGGCGATTGCAGGAGAAGTCTTGGGGAAAGTCGTTTTATTTTCCTTTTGTTCCGTATTTGTTGTCAAACAATTTGCGGTTTTTCTCGCCCCATTCTATCATTTCATCAAGTATCGGAAGCAAGGAATCCCCGAGTTTCGTAATGAAATACTCCGAGCGTGGCGACAATCCGGAAAAATTACGAGCTGCAACGCAAATTTGAAGGTTGTGAAAGCCGACGTGTCGGATGTGAATGCTGTTGCAGCCGCATGCAAGGGAAACGATGTCGTAATAAGTGCTTACAATCCGGGTTGGACTAATCCGAATATCTATGAGGAAACGCTGAAAAACTATCCTCTGATTCTAAAAGCCGTGAAACAGGCAGGCATCAAACGCTTGCTGTGTGTTGGTGGTGCGGGCACATTGTTCTGCGCTCCCGGTTTGAGAGTTGTGGATTCGGGTGCAATTCCTGCAGAAATAATGGGCGGTGTGAAATCGTTGGGTGAGTTCTATCTCAACACTCTGTGCAATGAAAAGGAAACAGACTGGGTGTTCTTTTCGCCTGCCGGAACTCTCGAACCGGGGCAACGAACGGGAAAATTTCGCCTTGGAAAGGATGATTTGATTGTTGATGAAAACGGCAAGAGTCATATCTCTGTTGAAGATTACGCAGTTGCCATGGTCGACGAAATGGAACAGGAAAAACATCATCGCGAACGTTTCACCATAGGCTATTAGCAGAGGGCAATCATAAGGGAAGTTTTCTCTTTTGACTGTTAAGGGAAGTCCTGTGAGGGCTTTTGGAAAAATAAAAACTCCCTGTTGTTTCGTAGTGAAGCAACAGGGAGTTTTGCTTTGTACTCGAAGCGGGACTTGAACCCGCACAGCCATCACTGGCCAAGGGATTTTAAGTCCCTCGTGTCTACCGATTCCACCATTCGAGCCCGATAGCGTTGCAAAGGTAACAATTTCCCGCCGCCTTACAAAGGCTTCCGCAAAAATAAATCGTGTTATAGTCGTATTGACTAATGGTAATAATACAATTCCGTGCAATGAATGCAACTCGAGTTCGTTATTTCTATATAAGTCAAATCATATAGAAGTATGAAGATTAAAACTTTTTTCAAGACTCTTTTTTGTGTTGGGTTGGTTTTGACTCTTGTTTTGTATCTTTTCCATTTATACGGCAACTATATAGAAAAAACTCAGAAGCCGGTTGCTGATTACACGCTCGACGGATATAGGGAAAAGATTAACTATAAGAGGTCGAATGTAATTCTTGTAACATATAAATCGAAACAATACGAATTGCATACGGGAGATAGGATATTTAACAAAATAAAGTCAGGAGATATTCCCCGATTATACTATTCTTCAAAAACTGTTTATCTGTTTTTTGAAGGAGATTACCTTCCTGTAGGTTATGCTCAGGTCTCTTTGTTTTTCACTGTCTTCTTTACGGTTGCGGGTACTTTAATATGGAGAAAAGAGCTTGATGATGATATTCGCACAATGTAATAGACACAGGGGGCAAACGGAACAATCTCATTCTTTTACGTCCTGTCCGGCAACTTGCTCACCAAGCAGACGGCTATAATTAATCCTAATGATTTTATGATATAAACAAAGAATTTTTTGAGTCTATAGAAAATCAGTGGAAGAAACAAGATGAAAAAGAAATATTATATTCTACAGAAAGAAACTTACAGCATATATCCCCAAGTTGACTGTTTGTCTGTATTACAGGCACAACAAATTAGTTCTTGGAAAATGTTTCAGGATGTAAAGCCTAAACTAAGTTTTCGTTTGAAAAATAAGGCGAAACTTACCGATGTGCTGAGTTCAACCGCAGGTCCGTTTACGGATTTTTTAGTCAACTCTAAAGTCAAGGAGATTTTTGACAGTTCGCATGTAATGCAGCATCAGTATTTTGAGACATCTGTAAAAACTGTCAATAAAGAATACGAGTATTATTGGTTACATTTATCACAGCCCAATCTTATAGATGCTTTAAGTTATGAAGAATCAGAATTCCGTCAAACCGAATGGGAATTTCTTAATAAAGGTTCGATAAACATAAAGTCGTATTCGCACTATACGGAACTAAAAGCCAAAGACAAAGAAGGGTCTTTTGGTGTGTCATTAGACAAAATAGCAATGACGAAAAAGTTTGACAGAACTTTGGATATGTTCTTTTTGCTTCCTTTCGATTTTAATATATATGTATCAGAGACTTTGAAAGATAAAATGGAAAGCTGCGGCATAAAAGGTATCTCGTTTCCAAGTTCTGTTATCTTTTAAGGCTAATTTATCATAAAAACATTCGTTCTGTCCGGTAAAACGCTAATTTTGCAATGGTAAAGAACAGAATATAAAACGACATTATTATGAAGGTAGTGAATTTTAGGAATGGTGCAGCGAAGTTGTTGCTCGTGGTGTGCTTTGTGATGTGTGCCGGCAGTGTTTTTGCCCAACACCGTTATTTTTGCGAATTGAAATCGGTGGAGAATAATGCGTCGTCTTCCATGTATGTTATCTTTGATTTCGGTACGCGCAGCTCTTACAACCTGTTGGGTGTGGACAACGACAAGACTGTGGTGGACGAGAAAGGCAAGGAGATTAATTTCAATGGCATTGTGGACGCTGCCGATTACATGGCAGACAGAGGTTGGTCCTTTGTTCAGGCTTATTCCACCGTTGACGGCGACAGTCAGGTGGCTCGTTGGATTTTCACCAAGCAGGCTGCAAGTTTCGAGGAGGCTAAGGCGGGCATAATGACGAAATACGATTATAAGCAGATGAAGAAGAAATAAGGTCTTCTTTATTTAACAATTGAAACCATGGTGTGTGCGCGGAATTTCTTGAGATTTTCCGTTGCTTTTTCTCCACAAAAAATGATGTGTTTTCGGATGTGCGGAAAAACATAAGCCATGTTGTAAAAAATACAAGGCACTTATTTTAAAATAAGTGCCTTGTATTTTAAAATATATGCCTTGTATTTTTGCCGAAAAATGGTACTTGATTTTCAATGACTTACGAACGGTGATTTTTATGGGGTTTTGTGTGCTCCGAAACCGTGCTTTTTCTCCGTTTTTTTGAAACATTTTTCGATTCTTCCCTATAAAAATGCGGAGAAGAATATATTGGTGAGGCTTGTTTGGGGGACGAGATGTTAATTTGTCGGGTTAAAGTGTTAATTTTGCACCTTTGAAACTCTACGTCATGGCAACAAGGGCTTACACCAAATATCAACTTTTGCTGTTTCTCGGCATTCTCAGCACTTTCGGACCTTTTGTGATGGACATGTATCTGTCGGCATTTCCGATGATGGCGGAGCATTTCGGCGTACCCTCGCCAATGGTCCAACTGAGTCTCACTTCGTGTACTTTCGGTTTGGGAGCGGGGCAGCTGGTGTTTGGTACATTGAGCGACAGATTGGGTAGGAAGATGCCTTTGCTGCTTTCGCTTGTCATGTTCATGCTTTCCACATTGGGCTGTGTCTTTTCGCCCACAATCATGGTGTTTGTGGCGTGTCGCTTTGTGCAGAGACTTTCGGCGAGCGGGGGCATTGTGCTTTCGCGGTCCATTGCCGCCGATTTGTATGGCGGCAGAACGCTTGCCAACATGCTTGCCATAGTGGGCATGATTAATGGTGTGGCAACCGTAGCCTCTCCCGTGTGTGGCGGAATAATGACCGAGGATGCGGGGTGGAGAGGAATTTTCTGGTTTCTATTTGCTTTCGGGTTTGTGCTTACTGTTTGCACACTGAAGTTTAGCGAAACGCTGCCGAAAGAGCGGCGGCAAAATCTTGCGTTGCGCGATGTGGTGGGCAGATACGTCAAGGTCATCAGAAACCGGTCTTATATAGGGAGCGTGGCGCAGTATGTGCTGGCTTTGGTGCTTCTGTTCGTAAATCTTTCGTCTGCGCCGTTCATTGTTCAGCTCCATTATCATCTTTCACCCGCAGCATTCAGTTTGGTGTTTGCAGTAAATGCCGTGGCATTGGCTGTGTCTGCGGGAATGACTGCCAAGTTTCGCACAATGACCGGTGCATTGGGGCTTGCGTCAAAGGGGGCTTTGATGTTCTCGGTTCTGCTTGTGGCGGCGTTTGTGGTGGGCTGCGGTTTCTGGGTTTACGAATGTCTGATTTTCTGTATATATCTCATGATAGGCATATCCATTACGTCGTCTAACGTACTTGCCATGGACAGCGAAAGAGACAATGCCGGCATTGCCTCAGCCATTCTTGGCGGAATGGCATACGTTGTGGGCGGAGTGGTAGCCCCGTTCGTGGGAATGGGAGGGGACATAATGATGAACACGGCTTTGCTGTTCACCGGGGTATCGCTTTGCTCGTATGTTCTGTGGCGGTTCACACTGCCGCGCTAAGGGAATGTAAAAGAGTGGGGACGGGCTTGCAAAAGCCTCAGAGAGCAAACATTGTGTGGAGTAAATGTTTGCCTGTTGCCGTTTTGAAAACGTTGCTTTCGAATGTCTTTACGGCGTTTTCATGCAAATGGTCTTCAAAAGCGTTTACAAGGAAATCGGCTTCGAGAAGAATCTGCCAATCAATGCCTTGTACGTTTTCATAAGTGTGGTGGTGGGCTATAAGAAAACAAACCCTTTCGGTTTGTTCCGGCGTATATCCGCCGAGTTTTTCCATGAGTTTCCTTGCTTCGGGCGGTCCTTCAATCTCCTGATGCTTGCCGCTGCAATCGCCGTACTTCTTTTCGCTAACGTGAATGCCTATGTCGTGGAGAATAGCCGCTGTTTCGAGAATGAAGAGCGTTTTCGCGTCCACGTTTTCAGACACGGCAATCGCGGCTGCAAAATCATGCACTTTTATAAAGTGCTGTATGCGGGCGGTGTCGCCTGCATCGTATTCCGTCATGGCGGAAATCAATTTTGCATGCCTTATGTCCATAATCCTGTGCTTTTATACTGCAAAGAAGTGGCGGCTTGCGCGTAGCAGGTGGCGCACCGTGGAGATAAGCTCCTGTGTTTCCTGAAGAGTGTTGAGGTAAAGAATTTCTATACGCAGGTTGCCCTCTTCCGACTGCATTCTGATCATCTGGCGGTCGCGAAGCGCAGAAAGCGTGTGGCGTGCCTCGTTGGCTTTGACCATAAACAGGTCGGCTTTTTCGAAGTCGCGGTTGTATATCATGCGGCGCGCTTCGTCAATAGTCTCGAGTGCCACGTTTTCTACCGGTTCGAATTCGTCAATCAAGGCTTGCGGCAGCGGCGTGAAGTTGTTGTCGATATGTTCGAGACAGGGATCGGAAATACGTTTCAGGCAGTAAATGATTTGCGAAATGCTGTTGCTCCCGAGGTGGAACCATGTGTTCTTTTCCACAGCCGTCAGGTAGTCTATCTTTCGCATTCCTATAAGTTCCTTTCGCCTCATCTTTTTCCAAAGGCTCTTTTCCTGGTCAAGATTGTTTGCTGCGCGGTGCAGAGTCTTGTAATCGTTGTTCTTCAAACCGTTTATGATTTGCAGATAGTTGTTTCGCGCAAAGTCGAGAACCTCAACCTGATTGGTTTTGATGTGTTCTCCGAGTAGCTCTCTTATTTCGTCTTTGTCCGTAGCCTTGATAAGTTTGCGGAACACCTGATCTTTATTCTCGTTAGCCTCGCGCTTTTTGAAAACTCTGTTGTTGCGTATGATAATAAGTACTACGAGGGCTATGGCAATGACCATTGCCACGGGACCAACATAGAACATGAACAGCGACATGCAGAAGCAAAGAATGAATGCTGCCCCTGCCGTGATAAACCAACCGCCAATGACAGAAATCACACCGGTTATTCTGTAAACTGCAGTGTCTCTTCCCCATGCGCGGTCGGCTAACGAACTACCCATAGCCACCATAAACGCAACGTAAGTGGTTGAGAGCGGAAGTTGGAGCGATGTGCCGATGATTATGAGCAATCCTGCAAGCACAAGATTCACTGCCGCCCTGACCATGTCGAACGCCGCTCCGTCGGGAAGCACTGCGTCGTCGCTATCGAAGCGTTGGTTAACCCAGTTCTTTATCTTGTCGGGAACCCAACTGCTTACGGTGTTGGAAAAGTTCATTGCGCTGCGCACTGTGGAGCGTGCAATTTTTGACGAACTGAATATTTCTTCGCCTGCATCCTGACGCGACAGGCTGACGGAGGTATTTATTACCTTGCGTGCCTTTTTGGATGTGATTAATGCGAATACCATTATCGCGCCTGCGGCAATAAGGAAATAAATAGGCGTATGCGCCGTTTCGTGCAACCTGCTTACGCAGAATTGCGACGGGTCTCCCGCGCCGGCTTCGGTGTAATACTGATAAGAAGACAGGGCCGCGAGCGGAACTCCTATGAAATTTACGAGGTCATTGCCTGCAAATGCCATGGCAAGGGCGAAAGTTCCGAAAAGAACTATAACACGGAAAATATTAATCTTGAAAGCATCAAGAATCTGTGATATAATGGTAAACGCTATGAGGCATCCCCACAGAATAGTGCCCTTGTGCGTCTCGATAATGTCTCGTACCTCGGGAGTCATGAAGGATGATTTTCCGAATCCTGCAACAAGAAGGAAATACATAATGGCTGTAATGGAAATTCCACCGAATATGCCGACCGCCCAACGGCTTTTCTGACGATATTTGAACGTGAAAATCGTTCGCGTGAGCCACATGACCACAAGTCCGAACACGAAAGCAATAGCAACAGAAAGAAAGATGCCTAGAATAATGGACAACGCCTTGTCGGTGTTTATCAGGTTTGCGTAACTAAGCGCCGGGTCGTGCATTATCTTTACTATAGCCAATGCCGTGCTGCCTCCGAGAAGTTCGAAAACCATTGAAACCGTCGACGAAGTGGGCATGCCGAGCGTGTTAAAGATGTCCAGCAAAATTACATCGCTTACCCCTACGGCAAGAAATATGCAAATCACTTCGTTAAAGTAATAGTAGTCCGGGTTAAGTATTCCGTGCCGCGCAATGTCCATCATACCGTTTGATGTAATTGCTCCGGTGAAAATACCAACAGCCGCCACGGCAAAAACCAAAGGAAGCTTTGATGCTTTTGAACCTATGGCTGCGCTGAGAAAGTTACCTGCGTCGGTTGAAACGCCTGCCGTGAGGTCGTAACACGCCAACGAAAAAATAAAAATTATTACGCCAAAATATAGATATTCCATTGAGGAAGGTCTGGGATTTATGGACGCAAAGTTAAAAAAAACCTTTATAAAAACAATGCTTACTAAGCGTTAAATCACGACTAACTGCCCTGCCCCGAAATAAAACGTTATATTTGCAATGTCTTATTGTGGGTAATCGAAGTGAATAGCTGTAAAAATATGAACCGATTTTTGGAAATGAGTTTGGAATATGCTTCGCAACGTTCCTATTTGGATGATTTGTTTAGTGTGTATCCGACCATACCGAACGGGATACGCGAAATAAATAAATCGATATGGGAGAAAGTAGAAAGCGCATACAACGCCAAAGACAGCTTCGCGCTTGTAAACGCAATGTTGGAATTGGATTTGTTTCCCATAAAAGATAGCTATGTTGCGTATATGAAGAGGGATAAAAGCTCTGTGAAAAGAAATCCGAGGACTGTAAACCGTATTGCGAACCAAATAATGCAGATGGACTTGGGCGAATTGTATATGAAATGCTCACGGCCGAAAGAAACAAACCGACAGATTGGTCCGATGTTCAAGAAATGGGTGGAAACAGGGGTTCTTGGCTTTCCTTTGAAAGGAGTAGATGCATTTGCAAACAACAATGAAGACGCTATAATGGTGGCTTCGGATGCAGAGATGAAGCTGTTTGCAGAAAAGAGCCTTGGTTACAATCGCAACAAAGGACTAGACTTCCTCGCTCGTATAAATGGTAAGTACGTGATAGGAGAGGCTAAGTTCCTAACGGATTTCGGCGGACATCAGGATGCTCAGTTTGATGATGCCATGGGAACATTGAATTGCGAGGTCAATGCTGTGAAAGTTGCGATACTTGATGGCGTTCCTTATATAAAGAGTCGAAACAAAATGCACAAGATGATTACCGGTAAATATAAAGATTTGAATATAATGAGTGCCTTGGTGCTGCCAACGTTTCTAAATACTCTCTGAAGCAATGAATTTTCTGATAAAGGGCGACAATATTGATGTGCTGAAATATTTGGCAGAAAAGCGTGGCTTTGCGGGAAAGATAGATTTGATATACACCGACCCGCCGTTTGCCACGAATTGTAGTTTTACTATAACCGATGGCAGGGCTGCAACGATAAGTAATTCGTCAAAAGGAAGCGTTGCTTATTCCGACAGATTGCTCGGCTTGGAGTTTGTGGAGTATATACGCCGTCGTGTGATACTTATGCGTGAACTTCTTTCCGACAAGGGGTCGATTTATCTTCATACGGATTACAAGATTGGGCATTATTTGAAAGTGATGATGGACGAAGTTTTCGGTATGGAGAATTTCAGAAACGACATAACAAGGGTAAAGTGTAATCCGAAGAACTTTAATCGTATTGGTTTCGGAAATGAAAAGGACATGATATTGTTTTATACAAAATCATCCGGTCCCATTTGGCATGAACCCAGAGAACCGTATTCGGAAAAGGACATAGAAACGTTGTTCAGAAAGACTGATAAAAACGGAAGACGGTACACCACCGTTCCCATTCATGCTCCCGGCGAGGCGCAAAAGCCCAAAATGTTCAAAGGGATGCTTCCGCCTTCGGGCAGACATTGGAGAACGGATGTGGAAACGCTTGAACAGTGGGACAGAGAGGGACTTATAGAATGGTCATCCAAAGGAAATCCGCGAAAGATTGTATATGCCGACGCGCGCGACGGTAAAAGGGTTCAGGATATATGGGGCAAATACAAAGATCCCCAATATCCCGTGTATCCTACAGAGAAAAACGAGGGTTTTATCGACCTTATTGTCAAAACTTCTTCGAATCCTGGAAGCATAGTGCTGGATCCTTTTTGCGGTTCTGGAACAACGCTTGAAGTGGCAGAGAATAACGGACGAAGTTGGATAGGCATTGACAAATCGGAATTGGCTATAGACGTAACCAAAAAGCGTATGCGAATGAACGAAGGCGGCTTGTTTGAAAGTGAGTCGGCGTTCGTTGATTTCTCAAAGGGGGAATCTATCGTTTAGTCGGCATTGGTTTGGGAATGATATAAACACGTCTCTCCCCTTTTGCCTTGTGTGGCGAAAGGGGAGAGACGTGTTTTATGGCGTGTGGCTTTTATGCGCAGAAGAACAGTATTAGAATCTGCGCGGTTAGGATTCTCAGGAACATCGTAAGGGGATATACGGTGGAGTATCCTATTGCCGGGGCATCGTTTCCTGCACTTGCGTTTGCAAATGCGAGAGCGGGTGGGTCGGTTGTGGCACCTGATATAACGCCTGCCAATACAAAGTAGTTTATTTTGTATTTTATTCTTGCTATCAAGCCTATTATTAATATGGGAACCACTGTTATCAGGAATCCTGTCCATACATATTTCACTCCGTCGCCTGCCACTACGGTTTGCCA
>UMGH01066749.1_pt1 | contig 23750 bp, 19 predicted proteins | sample 1965231 | NCBI WGS metagenome assembly UMGH01 (sample SAMEA4836068, study PRJEB28245) | human gut metagenome | biome: gut microbiome; material: fecal sample | place: Denmark | collected 2008 | reverse complement strand
TATATATATATGCCTTGCATTGCTTCTCGTAGTTCTTTTAAGGCGTAAGAATGGGTTCTTGCATTATTATATGGTAGGAAGTTAGAAAGTGGCTTAAATCGAAAATTTGAAAAAACATAGGTTTTAAGCACAAAAAATAAGGCTTTTTTTGAAGAAAAAAAGTTTTTCAGCATATATAAAGTGGGTAGCACGTTGGTTTTCAATTAGAAAAGACATAAGGTTAAAGTAAAGGTGAAAGTTTGAAGAAAAAATGCACCAAAAAAACATTTTCGGAAATTTCTTTTTTGAAAAAGTTTGCCGTATCTTTGCCTCGGTTTTAGGAAAACCATCATACAAAAACTTTCATGAAGCTCCCCAATAAGGCATTATGTTGGATGCATAGTGTATGAATGTAGAATTAACGAAAAACATTGGGTATCAATACTTTTAATGCTGTAAAGCGGAAACTTTTTCCTTCTTGTAGTCACTTTTGTGGCTTAGAGAAATGTGTGCTTTGCTAAACGATAGTAAAGGTGCGGATTTGGGAGTGAGTTTTCGAAAAAGTTTTCCGTTTTGGAAAACTTTTGCTACTGTACCTTCGTAAAAGTTTTCTCAAAAAAGGTGCTGATTTATCCTATATCATATTAGAATTAGGCTTTTAATAGGGACTACAGCATTGATTTTGAACAATAACTAACGCAAATCCTTTTATCACAATAAAATTTGACCCCACTTATGTGCACCGACAACTTTATTATCACCAAACGCAATGGTAAAACCGAACCGTTGAGCGTAGACAAAATTAAATCGGCTGTAATTAAGGCTTTCCAAAGCCAGAGCAAAGATATTGATGCTGATACGCTTAATCGCATTATGCAACGCTTGCGTTATTGCAACGGCATGAGCGTTGAAGATGTGCAAAATCAAGTTGAAATTGCACTTATGGCAGAGCACCACTATCAAGTGGCTAAGGCTTTTATGCTATATCGCAAGCGTCACGAGGATGATCGTGAAACTGCTGACAAGTTGCGTTTCTTGATTAACTATTGCGATTCTACGAATCCTGCAACAGGTTCAAAGTATGATGCAAATGCCAATGTCGAGAATAAGAACATTGCTACACTTATTGGCGAGCTTCCTAAACAAGGCTTTATTCGTTTGAACCGTCGTTTGCTTTGCGATCGCATCAAGGAAATGTATGGTAAAGATTTGGCTGAACGTTATCTCTATTTGCTCAACAACCATTACATTTATAAAAACGACGAAACTTCACTCGCTAACTATTGTGCTTCTATCACCATGTATCCTTGGTTGCTCAATGGTACAAAGGATATTGGTGGTAATTCAACAGCACCTACCAATTTAAAGTCATTCTGTGGTGGTTTTGTCAATATGGTATTCATCGTTAGCTCGATGCTTTCTGGTGCATGCGCAACGCCTGAGTTCTTGATGTACATGAGTCACTTTTTGGAAATTGAATACGGAAGCGACTATTATGCACATGCTGATAAGGTGGTAGACCTTTCAACGCGTCAACGTACGATTGATAAAATCATTACAGACTGTTTTGAGCAGATTGTGTATTCAATCAATCAACCCACAGGTGCAAGAAACTTCCAATCGGTATTCTGGAACATCTCTTACTACGACAAGTACTACTTTGAGAGCATCTTTGGTGAATTCCGTTTCCCTGATGGTGAGCGTCCTTCATGGCCCGCTCTTGATTGGTTACAACGTCGTTTCATGAAGTGGTTTAACCATGAACGTACTAAAGCTGTGCTCACTTTCCCTGTTGAGACTATGGCACTCCTTTCAAAGGATGGCGATGTTATGGACAAGGAATATGCAGATTTTACATCACAGATGTATGCTGAAGGTCATAGCTTCTTTACTTACATGAGCGATAATGCCGACTCTTTAGCCTCTTGTTGCCGTTTGCGCAATGAAATTCAAGACAATGGTTTCAGCTATACTTTGGGTGCAGGTGGTGTTAGTACAGGTTCAAAGTCGGTGCTTACTGTCAACCTCAACCGTTGTGTACAGCAGGCAACACGCGAAGGACGTTCATACATTGAATATCTCGACGATATTATCGACCTTATGCACAAGGTGCAATTAGCATACAACGCTAATCTTAAGGACATGATGGATAAGGGTATGCTCCCCCTCTTCGATGCTGGTTACATCAACATTAAGCGTCAGTATCTCACAATTGGTGTTAATGGTATGGTTGAAGCTGCAGAGAGCTTAGGCATTACCATTTCGGATAACAAGGAATACGAGGAGTTTGTAGGCAATATTCTTGGTCTTATTGAGGATTACAACCACAAGTATCGTTCAAAGGATGTGATGTTCAACTGTGAGATGATTCCTGCCGAAAACGTTGGTGTAAAACATGCTCGTTGGGATCGCGAAGCTGGTTACTATGTGCCACGCGACTGTTACAACTCATACTTCTATGTGGTAGAAGACCCCAACACAGACATCATCGAGAAGTTCCGTTTGCATGGACGTCGTTTCATTGAGCATCTTACAGGTGGTTCAGCCCTTCACATGAATCTTGACGAGCATCTTAGTCAGCCTCAGTATCGTCAGCTTTTGCGTGTAGCAGCTAAGGAAGGATGCAATTACTTCACCTTTAACATCCCCAACACGCTTTGCAACGATTGTGGACACATCGACAAGCATCACCTTCACACATGTCCCAAGTGTGGTTCAACCAATCTTGATTACCTCACTCGCATCATTGGATATTTGAAGCGTGTAAGCAACTTCTCGCTCGACCGTCAGAAGGAGGCAGGTCGCAGATATTATCAAAAGATTGAGGCATAATATTGCTTATAAAGACACTTAGATAAATATATAGTATATCCTAACTAAATAAGGGCTTATAGAGTGCCGCTTCGCCCTCTATAAGCCCTATTTTATATACCATACCATGCTAAAGTATTACAATCACGATATCGTATTTCAAGAATACCCTGATGAGGTAACGTTAGCCATTAACCTTACGCTTTGTCCGAATCGTTGTATAGGTTGCCACAGTGCCTTTTTACGCGAGGATATAGGTGAGGAACTTACCCCAGAGCGTATAACGGCTTTAATTGATGCCAACGAGGGCATCACCTGTGTAGGCATACAAGGTGGCGATAACGACCCTGAGGCTGTTCTTGCTCTTTGTCATTACGTGCAGGCACATTACCAAGGTCGCATCCGCACAGGTTGGTATTCTGGTCGTACATGGCAGCCCACACCCATCCAACTCCAACAATCCCTAAATTACCTCAAATTAGGCCCCTACATCTCTAAATTAGGTCCGCTCTCATCTCCTACCACCAACCAACGTTTCTATGCTGTAAACGCCTCAGATGGTACTTTAAAGGATATGACAGAACGATTCTTAAAGAAAAAGGTAAGTTTATAAAAAAAGCACCTTATGCAATCTTGACGACTGCATAAGGTGCTTAATATTTTATAGGATATTATGGAACGAAGATTTTTTAATCCTCGTTTGTCCAACTTTCACTACTCCAGCCACGCTGGTTTGATTCAAGTTCAACATTGTCTAAACCTTCTCCTGTACTATCGATGTTTTCAACAATACTACCAGTTAAAATAACGTTTTCAGTGTTGAAACTTATTGTTTGAGATTGCGGTGCAATATATGTCTTGTTCATTGTTTCAGTTATTTTACTTAATAATTTTTTTGCCACCTACAACGTATACACCCTTAGGCAGAGTGTTGAGATTGTTGTTCATGTGGATACCCTGCAAGTTATATACTTTGTTGTTATTGTTAGTAATAACCTCTGCATTGTTAATGCCAGTAACTTCACCTGCAAATTCTACATTGAATGACATCGGAGCAGCAGCAGTGCCGTTATAAGTAATATAGGTGCGGAAGGGATTTACAGTACCGCTGTTTACTTTAACGAACTTGCCATTAGCGTAGCCATAAACATTTGCAACCTCTTGTGAAGTATAAGAACCCACGTGGTTAACACCATCAACTGTAGTTGTAAGTGATTCACCTACGGTTGGCTTAACCTCTACGTTAGTAAGACTGTTGATGAAGTTCGCATCATTGGTCTTTACAATATAGGGTTTGTTTGCTACGGTCTTGGTAACAGGCTTAAATACGAGGCTTGAACCATTAACAGTGCTCAGCTCTGCAACTGTAACACCTGCAGGAACATCAAATCCAAAGGGAAGGATAAAGCTTGAAACATAATCCCCTGTTTGGAATTCGCGATCGTATGAAACGCTTTCTGCTGTGAAGGCAGTGGGGATGCCAAACTGAATGCCATCAATAATGCTTATGCATTCTGTGTTATTATTACTTACGATATTTGTACCTACAATGTCATTGCTTACATAAAAGATGATGTTATCATACAAACTTGCATCGTTTGCGAAATCTACACTTGTGATATTTGTGTCTGTCAAGTCAACAGATGTAACCCCATCAAGCATTGTAGATAATAAATTGTTCCAAGTATCATCATCCATTGTGCCGTTTACTTTGAGGTTTGTACCATTTGATTCTACAGCAATAGGAGCTTCTTTAACTGTTACAACAATTGGAACAACCTGCTGGTTTGATAAGTTAGTCCATTCAATATTTAAATTCGCAGACAATTTGCCTTCTGGTGTAACTTCAGCCTCGAGTGAAACTGGCATATTTTTCAAATTCAAATCATCTGTTAGATAGCCATCAATCGTTATAACTTGTTTGCTCTTTAGTGCAATATTATCTCCATTCCATGAAAGAGGTACATTTATTACGCGAATATTTCCAACGTTTCCGAGACCAGGGAATGAGAAGCCATTCAGAATAAAGTTGATAGTGTTATCAGCATTTGCTTCAATTGATATTTCATTTAACGATGATGAGGTTCCGGACATCGTTACGTCAATTTGGCTATTATATGTTTTAGCAATTTCTTCTGCTGAAGGAGTGCTCTTTCCATTTGCAGAAACAGTATAAGTGCTAACGGAGCCATCATTAGCTGTAACTTTAATTGTAACAGCATTAGAACTATAAGTATAATCAACATCTGCAAAATTACTTGTAGCCTTTGCTATAGTCTTGCCTTCAATGGGGTTTTCGTCTATTGTATAATTAAAAACGCCTTTTTCTAATGTAATAGGTTGACCATTGACAGAAAGCTCTTTAAGTGTACTATAATAGACAAATTGTAAATCGTCTACATCTAAAACACTTCCGTCTATACCATCAGTTGTTTCAATAATGTTTGAGCGAGTCCAATAATCAGCACTTGAAACGATGATGTTCATCTTTTCGGGAATACTATTAAAGTCTTTATAGTTGATAGGTACTTCGATCTCTTCCCAATCATTATTCTTTGTAGTTGCAAACTCATAATCTGCAGACGCAATTAATTCGCCATTTCCAGTAATTTTTCCAGCGTTTGATTTACCCATAATAGCGCGATCCACATCTTCTTTTGAAATCTTGCCAGGATGGTTTTTACCAATTTTGGAAGAGAAAGTTCCTTTCCATAGGTAAGCTATGATATGAGCCTTTTCACTTTTACCAGAAACATTGGTTCTTCTAAATTTACCTTTTATAGCATCTGGACGATGAGTAAATTTTATGCCACCATATGTACCACCATCTTGGCTTGATTTAATAGCGCAAGCGTATACCCAAGGTGTACCCAAGGTTACATATGCAGGAGCAGTAGCTCCAAATTTCATAACACCAACCCAACGATTGGCTAATTTTAAGTATTTATTATTTCCTTCTTTTTTTTCTGTGACAAGCTGATCTTCTATACCATCTATAGAAACATGTTGATTAACGTTGCTTCCGTTCCATTCTTCTGGTTCCACACCAGGACGTGTTCTTAATCCTACAGCTTGCTTTTCTGTTCTGGCTTCTGTTCCGTCTTTAGTAGAAGCCTGAAATGTCTGTCCACAAGTCGTTTTCCAATTCTCAAACCCAACATTAGGCAATTGCTGTGCCATACCACTACCGCAAATAGCAGCCATAGCGAGCGTTAAAATACTTTTTTTCATATTGTCTGTGTTAAAGGCAAAGCCGCGAGAGCATATTCTCAAGACGGCTTTGCGATTATGTTTTTAGTAATGTTTTATTTTACGATTTTTTTGCCACCTACAATGTTTACACCCTTAACGAGTGTGTTGGCACGACGACCATCGATGGTGTAGATAGTTTTTGAAGCTGCAGAAACATTAGTCTTTACATCGTTAATGCCTGTTTCAGTAGGAGCAAACTGGATTGTGTAAGTAGTTACAGCTTCGGGGTTGAAGCGAACGTCTTGCGCTTTTACAGTAAGTGTAAGTACGTTAGTCTCTTCGTTGAAAGAACTTGATACTGTAGCACCTTCGCCAACCTTTACGTAGCTAAGTTTATTAGCATCGTAGCTCTCAGTAAGCGTTGCAGTGTTGCCCTCAGAGAAAGCAACAGGCTTGCCATTGAAAGTAACGTCCTTTAAACTGTGATAGTAGAGCAATTTTACGTTGTCAACAACCAAAGTATTTCCTGCACCCACCTTACTACGCTTTCCAAAGTAATCGCTTGCAGAGAAGATGATGTTCAATGAGTCGGGCTGAACGTCTGAGCCTGCAAATTCACCATAATTCAAATCAACAACCATTGTTGCGAGAGAGCCTGTTTGGTCGCCTTCGATGCTCTTAACTACCGAAGCCACGCAAGCAGCATCATCGCTCGTTGTAACATTACCGCCCGTAGTAGTTTCAAGACCTAAGATGTTACGGTCGCGGTTGTACATAGTAACCTTGTTAGGACTGCCAAATTTAGTTTCGCCAGGAACATTCGCTTGTGCATACTGACCTTTCCACAAATAAGCAACAACGGTAGCAGGCTCGCTGGCATTGATGGTAGAAGCTTTGTAAGTTTCTTCGCCTTCGTTAGCAGTGGCATCGCCAGTAGCCTTGCCGTGACTGCGGATATAGTCAAACTGGATGGCATCGGGTTTGCCTTTGAAAGCAATACCACCAAAAGCACCACCATCAGCACTCTTTTCAAGGTTCATAACATCGGCAGTAGCCCAAGTAGTGCCCAAACTCATGTAGCCAGGAACAATTTGAGTATCCATGAAGGGGTTCGGACGGTTGGTGAGTTTAACAGCAAAGTCAGCAACCTCAGCTTCCTCATCGTTCACCTGAATAGGTTCGCCCACCAAGGTAGCACCAATACCATTCATACCCGTAACATTTGCAATGCACCAAGGAGTGGGAGTTATGAATTCATCGAGTTGCCACTTTGATTGATTCCAATAGTCTTCATTACTTTCCAACTCGCTCCAATCAAAGAGACCATGTGTGCTGTCCCAAGGACGACTTTGCTGCCAAAAGCTAACTTCGTTGAAGTTGCCATTTTCAATAGCAAAATTGTTATTTACAATACCCTTGAAAAGTACATAAATAGGCATGCTACTATCTTCAGACATAATCCACTGCACAGGGATGTAAGCAACAATGCTGTCGCCCTTGATGTAGCTACGCTTTTCGTCAAGACGTGCGTCAGCTATGATACCCGCAGTAGTAAAGTTGAAGCGAACATTGGGGTTTTCGCCAAAAGTGTAAGTGCCTTCAGCCTCGTTGAGAGCGATGTTGGGCAAAAAGATGTCGCCCAACTGCATACCTGCAAAGGAGAAGTTAGGCAGTGAAAAGTCTACCTTACCTTCAGTCTCTGAAGCGTTCACAAAAACTTTAGCCGGTACTCGGGCATCGTCTGTGTATTCTTCAGTTTGAAGAGCAATGTAAAGGTCGCCTGTGTAGCTGTTTACAATAGGTTTTACATCTGTTTGTGCAAAGCTTGCCACACTGCAGATAGTGGCACAGCAAGTGAGTAAAAATCTATTCATAGATAGAAAAGATAAATATGTTGTTTATTTTATTTACTTAGAACAAATAGTTAAAGCCCAATGTTCCATAAATGGGGTAGAGGGCAAAGGTAACGCTGGGGAAGTCAGACGGGAAGATGCCATTTAAGCCCCAAGCAACGTTAGCAGAAACAGAGAGGTGTTTGTAAGCCTTGAACTCACCTCCAAGTTGCAAGCCCCACTGAAAGCGGCGCAGATTGTCAGAGAAGTCGTAGCTGGCACTTCCCACTTCAGCATATTGTCCGGTAGGGTCACCATTGCGGATGTAGCCATCGTAAGCCTTACCCGAGAAGGTACCATTGATAAGGTATGAAAAGTAAGGACCTGCTTGCACTTGCCAACGGTCGTTAAATGAATAAGTAGCAAGAACGGGGAAGGTGAGGTAGTTATTGTTCACCTCCGTTTTTACGTTACCAGTCCATGCACCATTCACCACACCCGAACCATCATCGTTAATAGCCTCCATGTGGTAGTTCTTAACAGTAGCATCCGTCTTCATTCCTTTATTTTCGAAGCGAACCCCAATCATCGTACCCCAATGTTTGCCAAACTTGCGATGTACAGCACCTTCAAGTTGCACACAGAGCGTGGGGTTATAGCTATTGATGCCACGAATTTCGGCAGGAAGGGGAAGGGGAGAAGTTCCACCTAAACTTACGCCAGCCCCTAAGCGTACGTGCCAACCTTTAAGGGCAGCCTTAATAAGGTTAATGTCGGTTTCTTTAGCCTCCTTCACCTTTTGAGCTTGTGCTGTGAAGGTGGTAAGGAAAGCGAGGAGGAAGAGTATCTTTTTCATTAAATGTGTTGCTATAAATTTGTTACTTCTCGTTCACCAATTTAATTTCGTCAACATAGAGTGTTGAGCCTACGCATCCTTTAAAGTAAGCACCTTGTCGGCTTGATGTCATCACAATGGCAATGGCATATCCACCATTCGCCAATCGGTCGGCACTAAATTCTTTGCCATTCATAGGTTTAAAGGGCTCAGAAAAGTGAATCCACTCCGAAGCTTCAAGGTCTGCCATTTCACCGCTAAACTCCACAGGATTGTCGATGCGTGCCATAAGCACAATGCGGTTAGAGGTAAGCACATCATTACCATCGAGTGGTACAAACTTAGCACCTTGTGCCATTTCGGTTTGAGTAGCAGTTTCGTATACCACGGCATAGATGTCGGCAGTATCGCGCTTTTCGGGGTGAAGTTTCCAGTTGCCGTCTCTAAACTCAGTTCCTGCTTTATATTTGTAGTAACCTTCTAAGCGGACGGGCTTTTTGGTTACGAGTTGTAAACCAAACTTAGTGGCTTTAAGTGCATTCTTAGCACTAACAGCGGCCGCACTTGCGTTGAATGTACCAATAAAGATGTTGCCTGCAGCGATAGGCATTTTTGTACTTTTCCAACCCGTTTCGCGTGTGGTAAGTTTAATAGCCTTGCCATTCACACCATTTTCAACCGCAACAGTAGGGTAGTCGCTAATGGGTGCGTTGCTTTTTGCAATGGCATATCCACCATTACCCGTAGCCCAATATTTACGTTCAGGATTATTAGGGTCGTTGGCATCAAGTTCGTACCATTCTTGGAATTTGCCACGCGTATCGAGTTTAAAGTTCTCAAAGCCCATAAGCCATTCATCGTATTCAACGGGGGGCAACTCAAAGCTCACCTTGTAGTCTTTGCTCCAATTACCGTCTTGTGAGTGCGTGGTGTAGGTTTGGGGTGAGGTAAAGTTACGAGTTATTCCATTGCCATTAACCTGTGTACCATCAATGTTAGCCGTAAGCCAAGCACCTTCGGTAAGTGTAAATTTAGGGTTAAGGGCAGAACGATCGATATCGCGGTTTGCCATGGTGAAAACCACATAGTCGTTTTGAATGTTGGGATCACCCTTCAGTATGCTACGGTGTTCCTCAAGCCACTCTTGATCAACCCCCGTAATGTCGCATTCGGCATTAAGAGGCTCGTCTTGTATACACGAGTTAAGGGTAAAGAGCATGATGGCTGACTGGATGAACAGAACGATGCGTTTCATGTTTTAATTTTGTTGTTGAAAAGTGTGTGTAAGTGTGTTGCGTTGTTAAGTCTAAGTTTTGGGGCAAAGCTCAGTTAAGGTTTAGAGCTTTTTGTCTTTGCTAAAAGGCAAGTGTTGGGGGGAGATGTTTACGACATAATAAGGCATATTGCATACTATCCCCTTTCAGTGTGCAAAGTTACGAAAAATATCTTCAAAGAAAGAGTTTTCTTGATTTTCAAGGCAATTTGTACCGGTAAAACTGGTAATTACCGATATTTCCGACTATTTTGCCATGTTTTTAGGTTAAAAAAGAAAACATGGATAAGGGTTAGGAATCGTGGAATAAGGTACGAAAAGTTTTTACATGCCCTATAAAAGTTTGCGCATTTTGTTCATAATCTCTACATCCAAAAAGCAAAAATGTAGGCTTCATTTCATTTCGTTTTACTCACAATGGTTTTATGAGTAAAGCATATTTGCGTGTAAAATAAGAATGGCGTCGAAACAAAAAACACCTATAATATAGTCATCGTTTAAAAATAAAGCCGTATATTTGCAGCAAATATACCCCTATACCTTTGGGCCAGATTGGATTTGACAGCGGGTTGGAGTGGTATGTAAGCACGCAGTGCGCCTGATAGTGGGCACTTAAATCTCGGCTATCGACAATTTAACTGGCGAAAACAAGTTTGCTCTCGCTGCCTAATCGAAGTATAGTAGATTGGCTTTATTTCGGCACAAGGTGCTGAAACGAGACATCACCCAAGAGCTCTTTTTCCGAAGCGTCTTGAAATGGTGGTGCAGATAAATCGGGAATAGTCTGCGTTGGCCTCGCAACAAAGGCGAAACTTTTAGAGGATAAGGCTGTGGTTGGTGGCACTGGTCTTGCCACAGCACGAAAATTTAGTCAGTGATAAGCGTGTAGAAAGCATATTAGTTCCCCGTTTGGACGAGGGTTCGAGCCCCTCCTGGTCCACTTATTTTAAACTTTAGGTTATGAACATCGCTTTAACTAATCCACAAACAAGCATTGATTTGCCAGCTGTAGCACTGCAAAGATTATCTGCTTTAGCCGAAAAAAGTGGAATGTCTCTCAAAAAATATATAGAAGGAGTTCTGTTAGATAATGCGAGTATGGAATCTCCTTCGCCTTCGGGTGATTCGTGGTTTGACAATCCCGAAAATATGAGGCTTGTGGAGCAAGGTATGCAGGATATAGAGCAAGGAAAATGCGTGAGATATACCCAAGCCGACTTTAAAGCCAAATTTGGGGTATGAAAAAGTATGCGGTTTTATTTTCGTCTACAGCTGAATGTCAGTTGTACGAATGGAGGGCTTCTGGACAAGTTGCTGTACTTAAAAAAATAAAATCTTTAGTGGCTGAGTTAGAGGTGCATCCCACAACAGGGATGGGTAAACCCGAACAGTTGCGAGGAAACTTGCAAGGCTGTTGGAGTCGCAGAATCACAAAGAAAGACCGCATGGTTTATAAAATAATCGACAATAATATCTGTGTAAATATCTTTTCTGTGAAAGGACATTACAGTGATAAATAAAAAACTGCAATTCTTCAATACAAAGGAGAATTGCAGTTTTTTTATTTAATAGCCAAGTCTATACACTTGGCAGAGAGTGTCCATTGATTTTGCGATACAAGTCGAGGGCATACACATCAGTCATGCCCGATAGGTAATCAAGCACTGCCATTAAGCGGTCGCCCTCGCGTGGGGCATGAACTTCGTATTGCGAAGGAACCTGTTGCAGCAACAATTGTGAGTAAGCTTTTTCGGGAGCCATAACGGCATCTGTAATAAGCTCGAGTAAGGTGTAAATGATATGATAACCAGCCAAGTCAACATCCGTCACCTCATGACAAAGATAAATGCGTGTAGCTGCTATATCCTCGCATTTGCGGTAGGCATTATAAAGCAAGGGAGGTAGATGGTCGATGAGCGAACCTTCAAATTCACCTGCAAGAATCTCCTCCTCGTGCGCCATAAAGGTTTGCACACAAGCACGTTCAAGCGCATTGATAACACACGAACGGTAATACACAATTTGGTCATCAATGTCCGTGTCAGTGGCATAGCGATTCTTTAATTTTTCTTGTTCGTCAGCTTCAAAGAAGTTTAAAAACAACTGCATGGTCTGTTCATCGCTAAGAATGCGTAGTTTGTGAGCATCCTCAATGTCCATTATTTCATAGCAAATGTCGTCAGCAGCTTCAACCAAATAAACCAAAGGGTGGCGTGCATAGCGTAGCGTGTTACCTGGCAAGTCAGGCAAACGTTTTAAGCCTAAAGCATCAGCAATGTGAAGGTAAGTAGCGCGTTCGGCTTCAAAAAAGCCAAACTTAGGTTTGCGGCGTGCACCATCCGAGCCATAAGGGTATTTCACAATCGAAGCCAAAGTAGCATACGTCATAACAAATCCCCCACGGCGTCTACCGCTAAAGTGGTGTGTGAGCAGTCGAAAGGTGTTGGCATTACCATCGAAACGCGTAATGTCTAACCATTCAGCTTCCGACAGACTTCGTCCATCATGTGTGATGAGGCTGCGCCATTGGCGACCCTTACCTTCGCTAAAATAAGTGCGAATGGCACGTTCGCCCGAGTGTCCAAAGGGCGGATTACCCATGTCGTGAGCCAAACATGCAGCACTCACAATGGCTCCCATGCCTGTAACTTCGGTTTCTTTTAGTTCAGGATGGCGTGCAATTAGTTCGATACTCACATCAGTACCCAATGAACGTCCAACGCTCGACACCTCAAGACTGTGTGTCAGACGGTTATGAACAAACACACTGCCAGGTAGTGGAAACACCTGTGTCTTGTTTTGCATACGTCGAAAAGCGGCCGAAAAAATAAGTCGGTCGTAGTCGCGTTGAAACTCAGTGCGCCGCTCTTCAAGGGGCTTAGGTTTATCTTCTTTACCCAGTCGTTTAGATGATATAAGCTTTTGCCAATCCATAGCTGTGAAGTTTTATGCCGCAAATTTATGATAAAAGCGGCAAGTATGCTGCATATTTCCCCCAAAATCAGTACTTTTGCAACAAATAAACTCAAACAACGAAATCAATAGGCAATGAAAATAAAAATAGTAAATAGTTCACACCATCCGCTTCCGCAGTATGCCACCCCACTCAGTGCAGGATTAGATTTGCGTGCTAACCTCGATGCCCCCATCACGTTGCAGCCTATGGAGAGACGTTTGGTACCAACGGGACTGCGCATTGCATTGCCCGAGGGTTATGAAGCACAGGTGCGTCCACGCTCAGGACTTGCACTGAAACATGGCATCACATTGCTTAATACTCCTGGTACGATTGATGCTGATTATCGTGGCGAAATAGGCGTGATAATGGTAAATCTCTCAACCGAACCTTTTACTATTGCCGATGGCGAACGCATCGCACAGTTAGTTATTGCTCGCTATGAACAAGCTGAGTGGTTAGAGACAGATGCGCTCGACGAAACTGAACGAGGTGAAGGCGGCTTCGGACATACAGGTAAACAATAATTGGTGCACCCCCTACTTAAAAGTCTGTCTTAACACACACCTTCAAAAAAGATTTTGAATATCGTTTTCCAAAAACATTGACACAGCAAACAAACATATTATTACATAGTAAGCCAACGATAGCCCACAGCCATCGTTGGTTATTGGTGCTTTGTGCAATCGTGTCATTGTTATTAGTCAGTGCTTGTCACAATGCCAAGCATGTGCAAAAGTCAGAGTCGCGCAAGGAGGTAACAGCTCATGTACCCAAACATCTATTATCGCGTGCACAGCAGTGGCGTTACAACGAGTTGTTTCTCGAAGCAATTCGTCAAAAAGAGGCAGGGCATATTAGTGCAGAACACGAGTTGCTTGATGCAGCACTAAAAATAAATCCGTTAGCTTCTGAGGCACTTTATGAAATGGGACTCCTAAAGTTATCGTATACCATGTATTCTGATAGCGTTGGACGAGCCATGGGCGACTCACTCTTACGTTTGGCAGTCGAAAAAGAACCATTCAACCCCTATTACAAGGAAACGTTAGCCACCTATTTAGCCAATAGTGCAAACTATCGTGAAGCGATAGAATTGTATGAGGAATTGGCAGACGAAAAAGAAACGGACGAAACGCTAAGCACCCTAATATGGCTTTACAAAACCAGTGGAGACTATGCAGGTGCCATTCGTACCATCGACCGTTTAGAGCGCATAGAGGGACGTAGCGAACAACTCAGCCTTGAAAAGTTTCAAACCTACTTGGCAATGAAGGACGATGAGCATGCTTATCAAGCCATCGAGGACCTTTGTGCAGAATATCCCTACGACTTGCGCTATCGTGTGCTGCTTGGCGACCTTTATGACCAAAATGGTTATCATGAGCAAGCATTGCTTATCTATAAGGATGTACTTGCTGCAGAACCCGATAACAGCTATGCGCAAATATCCTTATTAGCCTACTACAAGGCAGCTGAGGCAGACTCGCTCTATTTAGATTTGTTGCACCGCGTAGTGCTTAATCCGCGTACGCAAACAGCAGCTCGCATCGAAGCCATGCGAGGTTATGCTGAGGACAACATACGTCGTAGAGCAGACTCCACTGAGGTGTTGCAACTATTTAACCAAGCTTTAGCGCAACCGCAGGAAAATCGTGATATGGCAGAACTAAAGGCTTATTACGTAAGCGAACGTCGCATGCCAACCGACTCACTCCTTGCAGCCATGCGCACCATTCTGAGCATCGAACCCGACTATACCACAGCACGTTTACAAGAGTTGCTCATTATGTTGCAGCGCGACAGTATGCAGCAAGTGGCAAAAATATGTCGTGAAGGTGAACTTTATGATCCTACCGAGGTGACATTTTATTATTACGAGGGTACAGCACTCTATCGTTTGGGCAAGGACTTTGATGCCATACGTTGTCTGCAAAAGGGTACCGACCGTATTGATGAAAGCACCGACCGACAGTTAGCTTCCGACATTTATGCTTTGTTAGGCGATGTGTTGCACAGCAACCACCTAAAGGAGGAGGCATACATAGCCTATGACCATGCTTTAGAGTATAATGAGTTAAACCTCTTGTGCCTAAACAACTATGCTTATTTTTTAGGCATGGATGGGCAGCAACTTGATAAGGCAGAGCGCATGAGTCGCATCACGGTTGAAGCTGAAGGCACAGACCCTACTTATCTCGACACGTATGCGTGGATACTTTATTTAAAGAAAGACTATGTGCAAGCGCGTGAGTACATACGCGAGGCTATACGTTTGACTGAGGAAACTGAAGCAAACGCATCCATCTTTGAACATGCAGGCGACATTGCTTATCGTTGTGGCGATCGTAACCAAGCTTTGGTATATTGGAAGAAAGCCTTGTCGCTAACACGCGACCGCTCGGCACGACGCAATGTGCAACGCAAAGTCTGGCGACGTAGACTTTAGTTTTAGTGTGGTTCTAAAAATTCTGATTTTTCAAACATTCCAAAAGCAAATCAACTGACAAAAGGGGGGGGCTTCCTTAATAGATAAGCCACCTTCTTTAAAAAAAATACGCAAAATGAAACAACTCCTATATATATGTCTCGTAGTGCTGGCTTTTACAGCTTGTCGCTCGAGCAAGAACATAGAAAAAAGCAAGTTACCTTCAACCACCACCACAACCGAGGTATCACGTGTAAAGGCAGCACAAGCTGCAGCAGCCTTGGCTTATACCCAAAAGGTGGTGTCGCATAAGGTAAATAGTCAGTGCATCAGTGCCAATGCTAAGGTACGCATCACAGGCATGGGGGGCAAAGACCTGAGTGCCAATGGCAAGTTGCAGATGAAGCGCAACCAAATGGTACGCATCTCATTGCGTATGTTAGGTTTTGAAGTGGGCGTAATGGAGTTTACACCCACCGATGTATTGGTTATCGACCGTTTCAACAAGCAATATGTGCGTGCTGCCTACAACGAAGTAGGCTTTTTGCGTCAAGCAGGACTTGATTTCTATTCGCTTCAAGCCTTGTTTTGGAATGAACTCTTCTTGCCAGGACAACATCAGCTCACAGCGTCCGACCTTAAACGCTTCACGCTCGAGCAAACTCAGCAAACCACTGTGCTTGTGCCCACAGGTACCCCTCGGCTTACTTACCGTTTCATAACTGATGCACACACCGAAACCTTGCGTCGTTTGCAAGTGTTGGGTAAGAAGGCAACCGATAAGGGTGAGTTTGCCTTTAACTACGACCAATTTCAGCAAATTGGTGGCAAACAATTTCCCACGCAGTTGCAGTTGGCTGTGAGCGGAACAGGCAAGGACGTAAGTTTAGGCATCAGTTTGTCATCGTTAAAAACAAATGCTGACTTCGACACTACTGGTACCAAACTGTCAAACAAATACACCCGTCGCTCTGCTGCCGAAGTGCTTAGCAAATTGGGCTTGTTATAAGGGTGGTTCATATCCCGATGAACCAAAAACTATCCCCCAAAAAAGTATCCTCATAAAAGCAGCCCCAAACATCTCTCTCTATAAAAAAGAAAATCAAAAGGTCACAACAAAATGGCTCGCATCGTTTATACACTCATCTGCATGTTGCTGGTTTGCATGGCATTGCCTGCACAAACCAACAAAAAGATACGTTCTTTGCAAAGACAGCAGACTACGTTGAAACAAAACATAGCCTCGCAAGAAAAAATGCTGAAGACAACCAAAAAGGATGTCAACTCACAATTAGCCAACTTGCAGGTTATCAATGTGCAGATTGAGGGACAACAAAAGTATGTAAATGGCATACATGCTGAACTCACTGAACTTGCCACAACCATCAAGGGGCTTGAGCAGCAACTGCGTTTGCTTGAGCAAGACTTGGCAGTGTGTAAACGACGTTATCAGCGCTCGGTGTCCTATATGTTTCGCAAGCGCAACATGGTGTCGAAGTGGCAATTCATACTTTCTGCCAAAGACTTCCGACAAATGTATCGTCGATTGCGCTATATGTCAAGCTTTAGTCGTTACCAGCGTGCACAAGCTGAGGTTATTCGGCAAAAAGAACAGCAAGTACAAGCAAAGCGCAATGAACTTTTAGGGGTAAAAACCGAGAAGAACCGCCTCTTTAGTGAGGGACAAGCCGAAACGCGCAAATTGCAAGGACAGCAAAAGGAACGACAAAATGTGGTGAACGAGCTTAACAAAAAGCAAAAGGAACTGCAAGCCTCTATTGCTCAACAACGCAAAAAGGCTGCAGCACTCAATGCACGCATCGACCAACTTATTCAGCAAGAAATAGCTGCTGCCGAGCGTCGTCGTAAAGCAGAAGCCGAACGTCGTCGTAAAGCTGAAATTGCACGTCAAGCTCGTCTTAAGGCACAACGCGAACAGGCTGCTCGCGAAAAAGCATCTCGCGAACGTGCCGAAGCACGACGCAAAGCTGAAGCCGAACGCAAAGAGGCTGCTGAACGTCGCAACGCTTCAAGAAATTTGGCCTCTTCCAAAACAAAGAGTAGCCATACAAGTAAAAAGAATACACGTCGTGTAACTTCCAAACCAGTGCCTGAGGTTGAAGAAAGACCCATCTTTAACGAGGCAGACAATGCCGATCGTGCATTGAATAGTTCGTTTGCAGCCAATCGGGGCAGATTTTCCATGCCTATTACCGGAGGCTATGCCATTACGCGCCACTATGGTTCATACAACGTGGCAGGACTTAAGGGTGTGCAGCTCGATAGTAAGGGCATTAACATTACGGGACATCCAGGAGCACAAGCACGCGCCGTGTTTAAGGGAGAGGTCACAGCCATCTTTAGTTACAGTGGCATGTACAATGTCATCGTGCGTCATGGTTCATACATGTCGGTCTATTGCAATCTGTCGTCCGTGTCAGTGCGTAATGGTCAACATGTTGAGGCTCGACAAACCTTAGGCTCTGTAGCCAGAGATGCTTCGGGTAACTGTACGCTTCACTTCCAACTCCGTAAAGAAACCGCCAAGTTGAATCCAGAAGCTTGGCTCGCACGTTAAAGGGTGCATTGAGGGCATTGGTTTTAAGCACACAGTGCCACCCTATTTACATAGAAATATAATAAGCACATAGTAAGCACACATAATAAGCACATTAAAATGGTAAAAGATAATTGGAAACAAAAGGGCTATGTTGACGAGCCCGTGCCGCAAGGCGTAGACCTCAAGGCCGAAATTCGCCGCATGTGCAAGGAAAAAAACGCCATTATCCTGGCACACTACTACACAGAAGGCGTGCTTCAAGACATTGCCGATTTTGTAGGCGACAGTTTAGGACTTGCACAGCAGGCAGCAAAGACCGATGCCGACATCATTGTGATGTGCGGTGTGCACTTTATGGGCGAGACCAATAAAATTCTTTGTCCTAACAAAAAGGTGCTCGTCCCCGATTTAAATGCCACTTGTTCGCTTGCCGAGAGTTGTCCCGCCGATGCGTTTAAGAAGTTTGTTGAGGAACACCCCGACCATCAAGTAATATCATACGTTAACACCACAGCAGCAGTTAAGGCTCTAACCGATGTGGTGGTAACATCAAGCAATGCCAAGAAGATTGTCGAGACCTTCCCCAAGGATGCCAAACTTATCTTTGGTCCCGACCACAACTTAGGCAGTTACATCAACTCGGTAACAGGCAGAAATATGTTGCTTTGGAATGGTGGTTGCCATGTTCACGAGCGTTTCTCAGTTGAAAAGCTTGTGGAGTTAAAACACGAACATCCCCAAGCCAAAGTACTTGTACACCCCGAATGTCGTGGTGCAGTAGTTAAGTTGGCTGATGTTGTAGGTTCTACAGCAGCATTACTCAACTATGCCGTGGCATCTCCTTGCGACACCTTCCTGGTGGTAACAGAAAGTGGCATTCTTCACGAAATGCAGAAGAAATGTCCCGAAAAGAACTTCATTCCTGTTCCGCCCGACGATAGCACCTGCGGTTGTAACGAGTGCAACTTTATGCGCCTCTGCACCCTCGAGAAGGTTTATAACACCCTTCGCTACGAATGGCCCGAAATTGATGTTCCTGCCGATGTAGCAGCTCAAGCTATAAAGCCTATTGAGCGTATGCTTGAACTGAGCAAGTAAAGTATGGGTGGTTCTAAAAATTCTGATTTTAAGATTCTAAAATTCTGATAGTTGCTTTACACCCTCTCGCATGTGTCTTTTTCTTTGAGAACATGGGCTGCGGCTCAGCAATTCAAACATGTTTGATTGCATTCGCCTTGCACCATGTTTTGTCAGTTCGCTCAGTTACATAGCCCGCTATGCTCCTTCGTTCACTAACAAAAATACACACACGATAGGGCACAAATCAACTTATCAGAATTATTAGAACCACCCATATGATAGTTGTTTTTGAGCAAGACTACCTGAAGGAACTCTATGAACAAGGAGTTGCAAAGAAAAAGAAATACAGATTTCAACCTCTGTTCTGACGCTTTGTAATATTCTTGAATTATCCAATCATTACCGCTAAAATAAAGTCGTATGATAACCATACCAGGGATAGATTCGCAAATGATAGCGAACAATTTGACACCTTCAATTGTTTCGCCACCAGGTGACTTGCTTATTAGTGAACTTGATGAGCGTGGCATAAGTATTGACCAATTTTCAAAACTTACAGGGATAAAAGCAGAAACTATTACAGCAATAGTTCAGGGAGACGAAGCCATAACCCCAGCGTTTGCCCTTATTTTTGAAGCTGCGCTTGGCATAAGTGCAGATTTATGGATGAGTTTGCAGGCCGATTTCGACATGCAGAATGCTAAACGCAATCCATCTTTTATGGATCGTCTCAAGACAATACGTAAAATTGCTGCGGTTTTATAAACGTAACCTATGAGCATCAATCAACGAATAGCTACACTGCGCCAATGGATGGCAGAACAGTGTGGCAGTCAATGTGGCAGTAATTGGGCATACGTTGTGCCAACTGCCGACCCACATAACAACGAATACATACCACCCCATTGGATGTGTCGCGAATGGCTCACGTCATTTAATGGCTCGGCAGGCATTGCTGTGGTTACTGCCACACAAGCAGCCCTTTGGACCGACTCTCGCTATTGGCTTCAAGCAGCCGAGCAATTGGCAGACACTCCCTTCATTTTGATGAAAGAGGGAGAAGAAGGCGTGCCTAATGTAACAGCTTGGCTCCAAGCACAAGGCATCAAGCAATTTGCTGGTCCGGCAGACATGATATCGTGTCAAATGGTTGACGATTATCGTGCCGAAGGGATTGAATATATGGCATTGCCCGATGTTTTCGATGCGTTATGGACGGAGCGTCCCGCCCTCCCTGCACAACCCATTGTGGTTTACAATCCACTTTATGCAGGTCGTTCGGCAACCGAAAAGTTAGCAACTTTAGCTACCTGGTTTGATGAGGCTGCAACAACCGAGGCTGAGGCTTATCTCATCAACGACCTTGCAGACATCGCTTGGCTGCTCAATTTGCGTGGAAGTGACATAGCCTATAATCCTGTGTTTGTGGCATACCTTATATATAATAAGGAGTCGCGCAAGTTCACACTCTTTACGCATGGCGAAACACTTACGCCCGAAGCGCAGCAAGCCTTAGCCTTAGCCAAAGTAAGTGTGGCCCCTTATGCAGACGCAGCAAATTATGTGGCACAACATCCCACCGCTATCGACCCAGCTATGGCAACCATACATTTGTGCCAAAGCAACCCTTGTGCAGCCTTGCATTACACCTCACCCATTAAGATGTGGCGAGCCATTAAGTGCGAAGCCGAAGCCGAAGGTATGCGACAAGCCATGTTGCGCGATGGTGTAGCAATGGTTCGTTTTTTGCGTTGGCTTGATGAGCGCATGGAGGCAGGCGAGGAGGTAACCGAACTCAGTGTTGATGAAAAATTAACTGCTTTGCGTGCCGAACAACCAGGCTTTAAGGAATTGAGTTTTGGTACCATTGCCGCTTGTGGTGCTCATGGCGCAATCGTACACTACGAGGCAGACCGTCGCACCAATGTGCGTTTGCCACAACATGGTTTACTCTTGCTCGATAGTGGTGCGCAATACGATTGTGGTACAACCGACATTACTCGTACCATCGCTCTTGGTAACCTCACAGCCGAGGAGCGTCACGTCTACACCTTGGTGCTAAAGGGACACTTGCGCCTTGACAATTTGCATTTCCCCGATGGCACCACAGGCTTGCAATTAGACCTTGCAGCTCGTCAGGACATGTGGGCAGCAGGCTACGACTTTGGTCACGGAACAGGTCATGGAGTGGGTGCAGCCCTTTGTGTACACGAAGGTCCACACCAAATTCGTAAAAACGTGCGCCCTTGCACGCTCATTCCTTTCCGAGCAGGCATGACCATCACCAACGAACCTGGCATTTACGTGGAAGGACGCTTTGGAGTACGCATTGAAAATACACTTCTTTGTGTTCCCAGTCAGCAAACAGCCTTCGGTCGTTTCTTGCGTTTCGAAACACTAACACTTTGTCCTTACGACTTGCGTGCAGTAGACCAGTCGTTGCTTACACCAGACGAGATAGAGCAAATCAATGCCTATCATCTCCATGTGCATCGTAGCCTAATGCCACTGCTCACCGACGAAGCAGACAAAATATGGCTGGCACGTGCTACGGCAGCAATGGAGTAAGCATGTAGGGGCACAATGAAGCCCTACTTTCCTTTTTTACCCTCCTAAAATTAAAAAATAATGGAAACAACAAGACAACAAAAGATATCACGTCTCATTCAAAAAGAATTGAGCGACATTTTTCAAAAACAGACACAAGGCACACATGGTGTATTGGTTTCAGTGAGCGCAGTGCGCATCAGTCCCGATCTCAGCATAGCACGAGGCTATCTTAGCATTTTCCCTTCCGAACGTTCGCAAGAGATACTTGCTAACATCAATGCCAATGCGCGTCAAATACGTTTTGAACTCGGAACACGCGTACGTCACCAGTTGCGCATCATCCCCGAATTAAAGTTCTTTATAGACGATTCGCTCGACTATCTCGATCACATCGACTCCTTGCTTAAAGGCGATGAAACCTCAGCCGAGGGTCGTGCAGCAGAAACCGACTCAAATACTGAGCCCAATGCTTAGTTCGTGGCGTTTACCCATCTTCTTTGCTCGTCGCTATTTATTTTCGCGTAAAAGGGTAGGAGCCATTAACATCATCTCGGGCATTTCAGTGGCAGGCGTAGCTTTTGGCACGGCAGCCTTGTTGTGTACGCTCAGCGTGTTCAATGGTTTTCGCGACCTTATAGGTTCGCTCTACACCACCTTCGACCCACAAATTGAGGTTGTGCCTACGCAAGGCAAGTTTGCCACAGCCGACGACCCAGCTTTGGCAAAAATGCGTGCCTTGCCCGAGGTCGAAGCCTCTTCATTTTGTTTAGAAGACAATGCCCTTATACTTTTCCGTGGACGTCCAACCGTCATCATGCTCAAGGGCGTTGACGATAATTTCGACCGCGTAACAGGCATACGCTCCATCCTTTACGGCACAGGCAGCTATCAGTTGCATCGGGCAGGAATTAACTATGCCATTCCTGGCATTGGTTTGGCAAGTACAATGGGAGGTATAGATTTTGGCACACTGCAAATTTGTGCACCCCGAAAAGGCGAACGTGTAAATTTGGCAAATCCTGGCGAGAGTTTTAATGCCGACGATGTAACCTCGCCTAAGGTATGTTTTGATGTAAAACAGCGCCGTTACGACGAGAACTATCTTATCACCTCTTTAGCTTTTGCGCAAGGGCTATTTGAGCAACCAGGTTGCATCACGGGGCTTGAACTTAAATTGCGTCCCACAGCCGATACCGAGCGTGTAAAAGCTCGCATGCAGCAAATAGCAGGTCAGCGTTTCAAGGTGTTGAATCAGTTAGAACAGCAGCAGGAGGTGTTCAATGTCATGAACATCGAGAAGATGATGGCATACCTTTTCCTCACCTTCATTTTGCTCGTAGCATGTTTCAACATCATTGGCTCTGTTTCCATGCTAATCATTGACAAGCGTGGTGATGTGCAAACACTTCGCAATTTGGGTGCAAGCGACAAACTCATTTTCCGCATATTCCTTTACGAAGGTCGTTTCATTGCGGTGGTAGGTGCCATTATTGGCACGCTCATCGGTTTAGGTTTATGTTGGTTGCAGCAAATGTTTGGCTTTATCAAATTGGGAGGTTCGGCAGGCAATTTCATCATCGATGCTTATCCTGTGAGCATTCATGCCACCGACATAGCTTTGGTTTTTGCCACTGTTATTGTCGTAGGTTTTGTGGCAGTGTGGTATCCCGTGAAGTATCTCAGCAAACGCTTTTTAAATGATTGAGTGCTTCTATTTGTTTCACGCGCCAGCCTTACTCCGTTAGGGGTGAGGCTGGCGCGTGAAGTGTAAATGATAGCTTTTGGAATCGTCTGTATTGATAGTATAGACTAATTTTGAAAACCTACTTAAGTATTACAAGCTATTGAAGCTACGCGATGAGGGGGTATTTATGGAAATTCAAAAAAATAATTTATGAACATTTGTGGCTCATTGATGGATATTTATGACGACTCTAACCGCGAAGCGCAAATATAAATATTTATGACTGCCATTTAATCTCTATTGCCATGATATCTTGTTTTGTTTATAAGGGTTATTGAAGCGTATGGATAAAGAATGTAGTATTACTCTATCGTCCAGCCTAGGCTGGACGACGATTTATATCAATATACTTTGCGTTTTAATATATATTACTTTGTCGTCCAGCCTATTGCTGGACGATAGGAGCAAACAATATAATGAAGTATTTTAAACTTATCTGATAAAGGTTAGATTAAACTCTTAGTGGTCTTTAAGTAATGTTCAAAAAATAACTTCCGCAGAAATAGGTAG
>UMGH01046474.1_pt1 | contig 23924 bp, 27 predicted proteins | sample 1965231 | NCBI WGS metagenome assembly UMGH01 (sample SAMEA4836068, study PRJEB28245) | human gut metagenome | biome: gut microbiome; material: fecal sample | place: Denmark | collected 2008 | reverse complement strand
GTCGGCGATAACGGACTAGATAAGTTCGGTAACAAACTACCAGTTCTCGGAACAAATCTAAGGACGTTTGCAGATAATCTTGGAACTTTTGGAGACGATCAGATTCAGTCCATTGAATGCGCCGCCGACGCAATAGTGACAATGGCACAAGCAGCAGATAAGATACCAAACGAAGGTGGATGGGCTTCTGCAATACTCGGTGATAACAGTATTGTGTCATTCGGAAATGCTCTACCCGATCTTGGGTGGAGGTTAGGTGAGTTTATTAACCAACTCGGACCGTTCGGCGAAGAGCAGGTTGATATAGTCGCATGCGCCGCCAACGCAATAGTGGCAATGGCTCAGGCGGCAGATCAGATACCAAATGAAGGCGGGTGGCTCGAAGCAATCGTTGGCGATAATACAATTTCGTCTTTTGGAGCCAAACTTCCTGGCGTTGGTATGAATCTCAGCAATTTTGCATCTAACCTCGGAACGTTTGGTGAAGACCAGGTTAATACCATTGCTTGCGTGGCATCAGCAATCGTTGAAATGTCGAAAGCATCCAAAGAAATTGATGGGCAGGCAGGATGGGCAAAAGTATTATTCGGGGACAACTCAATATCTACATTCAGCGCGCAACTCCCAGTTTTTGGTAAGAATCTAAGGACATTCGTAGATAATCTTGGTGTGTTCGGCGAAGGGCAAATATCTACGACAAATAGTTCGGTTACGGCAATAAACGCACTTGCCACCCTTGCTAATTCGGATATCAAAGGCGCCAAGAAGAATCTTGAAGGTTTCGGCGATAAAATCGTCAAGCTCGCAAAAGATCTGGCTTCGTTTGTTAGTGGAATGCCTGCAACCAGCAGTCTTGATACGGCAATCAGCAACGTCAAGAAGATACTTCAGATGATTAAAGACATTTCTGGTGCCGATGCTAATGTCTTAAAGAACTTCACAAAGTCGCTGGGCGATATTGGTAAGAAGGGCGTTGAGGCGTTTGTTAACGCATTCACTAGCGATGCTGCTAAGTCAGACGTTAAGCAAGCCGCAATAGACCTCATTAGCGAAGTCATAGACGGATTCGAGTCTAAGATTAAGGACGTCGAGAAATCTAGTAAGAAAGTAGCAGATGCTGGAAAAGATGCTATTAGGAATAAGCGTGGGGCGTTCTATAATGCTGGCGCATACCTCGTCGAAGGATTCGCTGCCGGTATATCCGAGAATGACTATAAAGCAGAAGCCAAAGCAAGAGCCATGGCTCGGGCAGCAGTTGCGGCAGCGCAATCGGCCCTCGGTGAGCATTCTCCGTCTAAAGTCTTCAACAAGATAGGCGATTATGCTGGACAAGGATTCATAAATGGACTTTCCGATTATGAGCAGAAATCGTACAAAGCAAGTGCTGAAGTAGCTAATTATGCTAGACGAGGTCTTGGTGATTCAATAAGAAAGATCAAAGATCTCATCGAGAATGATGTTGATACTCAGCCTACTATTCGTCCGGTCCTTGATCTCAGCGATGTTCGGTCTGGTATGAATGCTGTTGGTGGATTGTTTGATACCAGAGCAAATGTCGATCTTGTAACTAATGTTGGATCTATAAGTTCCAGAATGAACAGAAATATTCAAAATGGAAAGAATGGTGATATCGTTTCAGCGATTGACAAGCTTGGTAAGAACATTGGTAAGTCTTCTAGCGACACTTACAACATCAATGGTATCACTTATGACGATGGAAGCAACGTATCTAATGCCGTTAGAGAGCTCGTGAGAGCAGCAAGAGTAGAAAGGAGGAAGTAAATTGGCAGATACTTACATTGTAAAAAAGGGAGACACACTGTCTGACATAGCCGCGAATCTTAAAAGCAAGTACGGATATACAGATACGTATAAATACGTTAACGAGCTTGTAAAGCTTAACGATATTTCAGATCCAAGTCGACTTGTTGTCGGTCAGGAGCTTCGGCTTTCTGGAACTGCGTCTCCCCCAGAAGTAAACACAACATCACGTCCAATAATAAAGCAATTTGGACTCCAGTCTAATACAGACAGAACAATGTATGTAACTTGGTCTTGGGATAAATCTAATACTAAGGAATATAACGTCGTCTGGTATTATGCTACTGGCGATGGTGTGTGGTTCGTCGGTAATGACGGAACAGTAAAGGTGAAACAGAGTGTATACTCAGCACCATCTAATGCAATTTGTGTAAAGGTCAAGATCAAACCGATTTCTGACACATATGAAGTGAATCAGAAAGTTGGCAAGACTTCGACAACCACTAATGTGAATTATTGGGTTGCAGGTTGGTCTACTGAGCAAATATACTATTTCAGCGATAATCCGCCAACGAAACCTCCAAAACCGACTGTAAAAATCGAGAAGTTTAAGCTAACGGCGGAATTAGCCAACCTTGATGTAAACGCAAAAGAAATATATTTTCAAGTTATAAAAGACGATACAACGGTATACAAGACTGGTAGTTCAAAAATTGTAACGTCAAGCGCATCTTGGTCCTGTCAGGTGGCAGCTGGTTCAAAGTATAAAGTTCGGTGTTATTCGAAACGAAATACATTGATGAGTGATTGGTCTGAATACACAGACAATCTCGAGACTATACCAGCAACCCCATTGACTATTCCGACGCTTAAGGCTACTTCCGCAACTTCAGTTTTGTTAACGTGGTTGAAGGATGATACTGCGAAAAGTTATGAACTTGAATATACTACCAAGAAATCATATTTCGATAGTTCAGACAAAACGACAATAATATCATCTATAACCACTACGTCTTATGAAAAGACAGGTCTTGAATCTGGGTCTGAATATTTCTTCAGACTCAGAGCCGTAAATGACCAAGGTTCTTCTGGTTGGTCGCCGATAGAATCTATAAAAATCGGTAAAGCACCATCGGCTCCAACGACATGGTCATCTACAACCACAGCAATTGTTGGAGAACCATTGAATCTTTACTGGATGCATAATTCGGAAGACGGGTCAACACAGAAGAAAGCATATCTCGAGTTATATATCAATGGCGTGAAGGAGACAAAGACCTTAACGTACGATATACCTGACGATAAAGCAGACGAAGTTACAACGTATTCTATAGATACTTCCGGATACAATGAGGGGACAAAAATAGAATGGCGAGTTAAGACAGCAGGCATCGTTGATGAATATAGCGAGTGGTCTGTCCAGCGAACTATTGATATTTATGCCCCTCCTGTGTTGGAAATGGAAGTCAAAGACTATAACAATGCGCTTATGTCTGTTCTCACCGCATTTCCATTCTATGTTCATGGTTCTGCTTTCCCAAAAACGCAAAAGCCGGTTGGCTATCATCTGATCATAATTGCAAATAATAGCTATGAGACCCTTGATAACATAGGCAATGTTAAGAATGTGTCCGCTGGGGATGAAGTATATTCAAAATACTTTGACACCTCAGAAAATTTACTTGTTGAGTTCTCTGCAAATAACCTAAGTCTTGAGAACAATATGTCATATACGATCAAGTGTTCGGTGACGATGGATTCGGGTTTGACTGCTGAAGAAACATCCACATTCTCGGTGGCATGGACTGACAATGAGTATGAGCCAAATGCAGAGCTTGCAATTGACGGAAATACTCTTTCCGCTTATATTCATCCATTCTGTAAAGATATATACGGGAGAATCATACGTGGAATAACATTGTCTGTTTATAGAAGAGAGTATGATGGTTCATTCGTTGAGTTAGCTACTGGTCTGAACAACGAGTCAAACACGTTTATAACCGATCCTCATCCATCTCTTGATTATGCTAGATATCGTATAGTAGCAAAGAGCACCGCTACCGGAGCAATAAGTTACTATGACATGCCTGGGTATCCAGTTGGTTGTAAATCGGTTGTCATACAGTGGGACGAGGATTGGTCTGAGTTTGATCCATCTGGCGAATCGAGTGAACTTGAGCAGCAGCCATGGATGGGTTCAATGCTAATACTCCATTACAACATTGACGTCTCTGATAACTACAAACCAGACACAGAACTTGTAGAGTATATCGGCCGTAAGCATCCTGTTAGTTACTATGGCACACAGCAGGGTGTGAGTGCTACTTGGAACATATCAATACCAAAGAACGACAAGGATACACTCTATGCTTTGCGAAGGCTGTCTGTGTGGATGGGAAATGTATATGTTAGAGAACCGTCTGGAAGTGGATACTGGGCGAACATAGTTGTGTCGTTTAGTCAGAAGCACGCTGAATTGACAATACCCGTAACGTTCTCAATAACGAGAGTGGAAGGTGGTGTATAACATGCCTGACTGGACCTCATCGATGCAGCAGACATTCGAGTATTATGTAGTTGATCCAGAATCTTGGAAAGACATAAAATTACTCGATACTGTTAAGAGCTGTAGCATAACTAGAGATGCGGAGGCTGAAACTTTGGGATCAGCCTCTTTCGACATCTCAGAATCAGTTGGCGAACGCTATATAAGGGTATACCTCGTTACAATTCAAAATGGAATTAAAGAGAAGTATCCTTTAGGCACTTTTCTGGTTCAGACGCCGTCGTCAAGTTTCAACGGTAAAACTAAAGATGTGGTTATGGATGCTTACACGCCATTGCTTGAGTTAAAGGAAAACCAGCCGCCTCTTGGTTATACTGTCTTTAAAAACGAAGACATTATGAGCATCGCATATCGGCTAACCAGAGATAGTGCTCGTGCACCGGTTGTTGAGACAGAATCAAAAACAAAATTATTCTACGACTTTGTGGCAGACCCAAATGATACGTGGTTGTCATTTTTAACAGATCTTATAGCCAATGCAAAGTATAATTTCGATCTTGATGAAATGGGTCGTATCCTCTTCTCTCCGAGGCAGGATACGGCCTCTTTGCAGCCTGTCTGGACTTTTGATGATGGTAATAGCTCAATCCTTTATCCAGATATGAGCATGGATCACGATTTGTATGGGATACCGAATGTTGTAGAAGTTATTTATTCAAGCGGTAGCAATAGTTATTATGCAAAAGTAATCAATGATGACCCAAACAGTCCAACATCAACAGTGAGTCGTGGACGAGAGATCGTGTATCGAGTTACTGATCCTGATGTTATTGGCGACCCAACTCAGAACCAGATACAAGAATATGCTGAACGTCTTTTAAGGGAATTATCATCACCTGAATATACTGTAACATACACGCATGGCTATTGCCCAGTACGAGTTGGAGATTGTGTTCGACTCAACTACGAACGAGCAGGTTTTACCGACATTAAAGCTAAGGTTATCAGCCAAGACATAAGTTGCGAACCAGGCTGTCCGGTAACAGAAAAAGCAGTCTTTACTACTAAACTGTGGAGGTGATTATATGGGATTATCTAGCGATTTGATATCACAGTTTGTCAAAGCAACTAACGATAGCATAAAGCGCGAGAAAGAAACGATAATTGCGTATGGTATCGCTGTTGTACGTGAGGACACTATATATGTTAAACTGGACGGTTCAGATCTTCTAACACCTGTTACATCGACAGTTAATGTTCGGAATAACGATCGAGTTACTGTCATGATTAAGAATCATACGGCTACTGTAACTGGTAACATAACTTCTCCATCAGCAGGAACCGAGGACATCGCAGATGCTGGAAAGACAGCAACGGATTACATGACTGTGACTGACGCTAATGGTCTCGTCATTGGAAGCAAACCCGATGGTATCCTTCGTGGAAACATTCAGATAAAGTCAGAACTTAGTGGCGCATTCATATCCCTTCGCGATGGAAATACGATTCTTTCGAAATTCTCATCTACAAAAAAAACGTTTGATGGAATTACCGCTGCATCGACGATTAATGATACTGTTACTATCACGACAGAGGACGAGGGTGGGTCGTCAGTAAATGAAACGTTTTCGGATTCGTCACAGATTATATCCGGAGCTAAGACACAACTTGTTGTTAAGATCAATAGCGCAAATCCGATATACTTCTCAAATGGCTTAATGACCGACAAGATTATAATAACAGACGATGACTTTATATCAAATACTGACATTACATTAAATGGCAGTATATTCGATAAAGAAGGAAGATCTGTAATTGAACCGGCCACGTCAAATGGCAATTTGTCGATAGGGTATGGACGCTATAAAGCAGCAACTACAACAAGTACAGATTATTCGACCCTGTATGGTAACAGGGTACGATTGTATACCAAGAATGGGGCCTCAATAATTCATAATGGTATAGTCGCGTTGGAAACCTTAAACAGTAAAGGAAATATGGTCATCGGTTATCATCTTAAAAAGATGGGTATCGGCGATCTTAGTCTTTATGCTGGAGATAACGTAAGTATTTATTCTAAGGGAACCAACATCGTAGATTCTACCGGAAACGCTGCCTTCCAGGCAAAGAATGATAACGGCGTAACAACACTTGGATACTCCAGATATCTGAATGGTGGAAACACAAACATCTATGCTGGAGAGACACTTAATCTATATGCTGCCGATGGCGGAACAATAACCGCAAATAGCGCTATTGTTCCCGTGTCAAATGCGGCTTTATCTCTTGGTAAATACAACGAGCTTGGCTGGTCAAACATTTACATCGGTAATACCAATGAGACGTATAATGGCTTGCGGATGATAATGAATGGTACAAGTTTGAACCTCTGCGGCCGAGACGCTAATGGTCGGTTCGTCTTTGGAAACGATAGCGATACCATGTTCTTTGTTGCTAAGAACGTAGACACCACGGTTAATGGAACAGCATTTAAGTTCACTTCCGGAAATAACGATACGGCAAGTAATACAAGTTCTGTGTGGCTTTTCGGTGAAGCAGACACAACCTCAAGACATATTGGATCATATCTAGTATACAATCGTACGTACTCTAGCGCAGCCAATATGTACGTAACTCAAAATGGAGTGTTCGGGCGTGCCACGTCTTCGTCTCAGCGTTATAAACGAGATATAGAACTCGCGGATGTTAACGACGTAAAAGGTCTTTATGATCTTCCCGTGAAGAAATTCAAATACAAGAACGACTATTTGGCTTTAGATGACGAATTATATGACAAGTATTTGTATGGATTCATAGTTGAAGATCTTGAGGACGTTCTACCCTGCGCAGTTCAGCACAAGAATGAGGACGGGACTACACTCCCTGAAATGTGGAATAGCAACATCATTGTTCCATCGTTACTTAAGCTCATTCAAGATTTGAACAATAGACTTAAAGTTATTGAAAAAGGAGTATAACATGGCAGACAATTTAGTAAAGCTTTATAACACACTCTTACTGATTGAGACGAAGGGTGAAAGCACGAAGATAATGGGTCAGTGCCTACAGTTTATGGAGCAGATGATCGCCGAGGAGCAGGCTAAGAAACCTGAGGAAGGAACTAAGGATGAGTGAGACGATTATCGTTGCGATAATAGCATTGATCGGAACCCTTGCAGGGTCTTTTGGAGGGATAATAGCCTCAAATAAACTCGTGATATATCGTATTCAGAAACTTGAAGAGAAGGTTGAAAAACACAATAGCGTTATTGAGCGAGTCTACAAGCTTGAGCAGCATGATGCTGTAGTCGACGAAGAGATAAAGAATCTCGAATCACATTTTAAGTAATATTAACGAAGAGCCCGCGTCATTACGACAAAGGCTCTTCTTTTTGCTTCAAAATGGAATTCACGATACGCGAATATTACATCTTCTGTTATGAGAGAAAGAGACGTTATGGAGACGACCATTATAAATGTGCGACCGGCGACGTTGAGAAAGGTTCTACCCTTGAAGGTTTAGCTGACGGCTATCGATGCACGGAGTAGATTAAAAGTTAACAGGTGAGCTGCCTCTCTTTCTTTTGCTCAAAAGAGCCCAAGTTATTACAACAAAGGCTCTTCTTTTTCCTTGATATAATAGTATTAAAAATGTATGCGTTTAAGAGTTCGTTAAATTTACAACGCGTATTATGAGGGAGTACTGAAGCGGTACTCTCTTTAATTTTATTTTTTGAAAGAAGAAATGAACAATGAAGATGTTTAGCGACTGTTCAGGAAAGTGCTGCCTGTGTACATGTGGAGAAGGATGTCTTGCTGGGCATGGAGATGATGATTTCTGGCCCGCGAGCAAAGAACAGATCATCGAACGGTTGGACAAAGGGCAATACAAAAGTTACACCAAGATAATGAAAGACCATCTTAAGTATCAATTCGGATACGACTATGACAAACAGAAAGGATGACGATGAAAATGAAGGTTTAGAAGAGTCCTAACGGACTCTTCTTTTCGCGTAAAAAACATTCTCCTTTATGGAAACAAATATATTCTTATATACATAAGGAGAAACGATATGAACAAGATTTTGACCAACATTATAGGTGCGATCATTATACATGATCACGAACTTTTCGTGAACGAACTTGACGTAACAAGAACCTTAAGCGTGGTGAATTCCATCATAAGTGTCGGACACAGCGATATGCGTGTCGGAAACTGTGGATGGGAAGACTCGCCTCGTACATGGTTCCTGCACATTAAGGCGACCGACAAGGAATGGGATAGGATAGTGAAAAACCTTAATGTTATGAGGATTTGGTCAGTACGAGAAATACCGACGTGTATTGTGAATGGAGTTTATTCCACAGATTGAGGCTTCGGCCTCTTTCTTTTCTTTTTCGCGAAAAAAACAACGCATATTATGGAAACCAATAAATTAAAAACAAAAAGGAGATTTTGTTATGTTACTAGGAATGCTTGGAAATAAGTACAAGGAAGCGTCTGAGAAAGTTAAGGACTCTTGCATGAAGCTTGCGTTTCGTGATTCACGAGCAATTGAAGAAATGGATCACGACACGCTTGACGCCATGCAGGCAGCTCTTAAGTTATTGGAGGCGTCCAACGAGATTATTGAGAATCAGGCTAGAGTGATTGACGAGATGAACGAAAAGTTGGACAAGTTATTGGCAAAATAAAGGACTGAGCCTTCGGGCTCTTCCTTTTCTTTTTCGCGAAAAAAACATAGTGTTTTATGGAAACAAATACATATTTCAAAGGAGACTTTAATTATGATTAAGGAACTTTTCACGGATTACAAGGAAATGGTATGGAACCCACAGATCGGATGGATCAAGAAACACTGGATAGCTTATCTGGTGATACTTGCAATATCCGCTTTCGTAGGTTCTATACCGTTCATCGTCATGAAGATTCGAGACAAGGTTGACGACATAAGATGGAGGAGATCCATAAGAAAAATGAACGAGACCAATGAGGACTGAGCCCAAAAGGGCTCTTCCTTTTTCTTTTCTAGATTTATATTTTCAGGACGGAGGTAACCAGAAATGATGCTAGATTTGTAATATGAAAAAATCCCGGGAGGGAAATTTTGAAAAATCATTTCAGAAAGGAATGTAGATATGTGGATTTATTGTCTTATATTCGGCATAGCTGGATCGATTGTCGGGGCGTTAGTTGCGACATTAATATATCTGTCCCAATCATCATATGGGATTCTCAGAATAGATGATACGGACCCGGATAAGAAACTGTATCGTTTCGAGATAAACGACCTCAAGACACTCGATAAACACGACCGCATAACACTTAAGATTACGCGGAAATAACGTCCTATATTATGGGGAATACCCAATATATTCGAAAGGATTATAGAGATGAAAGCTCAAACATTATTAGAGGATGAACTGGCTCGAGGAATCGAGACTTTAGGCGAGATGGAGGTCGGAACCGAGGATTATAACTCTGCGGTAGATGGACTTACCAAGCTGGCAGATCGAGCAATCGAGATGGAGAAACTTAAGTCTGACGCAAGCGAAAAGCTTGAAAAGAGGCTTGACGATAAGAAAGATCGATTTGTTCAGAACTGCTTAGCAGCGGCTGGGATCATCATACCGACGGTGGTTACTGTCTGGGGAACGATCAAGACGCTTAAGTTCGAACAGGATGGTACAGTTACCACGATAATGGGACGAGGGTTTATCAACAAACTCATTCCCAAGAAATAAGGGAAACTAAAAGGTTGAGGCTTCGGCCTCTTCCTTTTCTTTTTCGGTAAAATATATAATACGCGACAAATACAAGCCCTTTAATGAAGAAAGGGGTAATGTAAAATGTGTTTATTTATAGTATTACTTATCATATTGATAATTTTGACGGTGGTTACCGTAACAATCATAGGAATGATTGGTGCGGCAGGCATCGTCGTATTTGGCGATGTGATAGTATGTGCATTGATAATCGCGTGGATCATGAAACGCTTGATTACAAAAAGAAAGAAATAAGGACCTTCGGGTCCTTTCTCTTTTTCTTTTTGTGCATTTTACATCCTCTTTAATGAGAACCATATATTTAGGAGGAGAAAGGGTATGGACGAATTGAAAATCAAAACCAAACTAATGAGAGGTATGCTCTCGAAAGTAATCGAAATGTTAATACATACTAAGACGGGATACAAAGTAAAAATCCAGCTTAATGACGTTGACGTAACGATTAACGAAAGCGTAGCGCATATACATCTCGACGTGGATGGCGATATGAGTGTCAATGAGTTTACAAAGATCCAAAGAATACTTGGTACAGAAGATTGAGACTTCGGCCTCTTTCTTTTAGATTTCGCGAAAATTACAAGCTGTATTATGAGAGAAACAGTTAGTTTAAGTGGTAAGAATACAAGAGCAAAATCTTGAGAAGCAATTTCGATTATTGCACTGTTTCTTTTAGATTTCGCGAAAATTACAAACTGTATTATGAGAGAAACAGTTAGTTTAAGTGGTAAGAACACAAGAGTAAAATCTTGAGAAGCAATTTCGATTATTGCACTGTTTCTTTTACATTTCCCAGAAAGGCGTGAACAGAATGAACGCTAAATTATTTTTCAAACGTAATGCATCAACTATCCTTACTTGTGTAGGGGGTATTGGTGTTGTTGCGACGGCTGTAGTAGCAGTCAATGACACACCTAAAGCAATGCAAATTATTGAAAAAGCCAAAGAAGAGAAAGGAGAAGACCTGACTACTGTAGAGAAGATTAAAGTAGCAGGTCCGGCTTATATCCCTGCGATTGTTATAGGTGTGTCTACGCTCGCTTGCATATTTGGGGCAAACTCTCTGAGCAAGCGTAGTCAAGCGTCTTTAGTTAGCGCCTATGCATTACTTGATAATTCATACAAAGAATACAAGAAGAAAGTTGATGAATTATATGGCGAAGGTGCAGATGCAAGGGTTAAAGGCGAGATAGCAAGAGATAAGTACGACGAAACAGACGTTCCAAGAGAGGATGAGAAACAACTATTCTACGATTACTTTTCAGAAAGATATTTCGAGTCAACTATGGAAGAAGTATTGAAGGCCGAATACGAGCTTAACAGAGAGCTGCATACAAAAGACTATGCATATTTGAACGAGTTCTACGATTTGCTCGGTTTAGATGGTATTCAATCTGGATGGGGCCTCGGATGGTCGATGGAAGCATCATTATCTCACTACTGTAAGACATGGATCGACTTTAGGCATGAAAAGGTCGAAATGGAAGACGGGATGGAGTGTTATATTCTGACAATGACGGAACCGATACCGAATTTCGATGAATATTGCTGAAATCCGCGGTAAATACATTGCCTATTATGAAAGGAGACGATAATTATGAAAAACATATTCAAAGACATCAAAATTGATCCGACTAAGGTATTAGGAATTGCGGTAACCGCTTTGGGGGTAGCAGGAACACTGTTGTCCAACAAGTTGGAAGACCGTAAGATGAATGACCTTAAGAGCGAATTGAAAGATGATATCTTGAAGCAGATCAATAAGGAATCGTAACTACAAAACTGAGGGGGCAAAATGCTCTCTTAGTTTTATTTTTGAAAGGAGATTTTTCATGAAGAAAATCGACATTACCAAGATCACAGCAGGAGTTCAGGCGTTCATGTCTAAGCATAGTCCCGAGATTCTCGTAGGAATCGGAGTAGCTGGTGCAATTACCTCAGCAATACTCTCAGCGAAAGCCACAGTCAAGGCAGTACGTCTCGTAGATGCTTCCGAGGAAGAGAAAGGTGAGCCGCTTACCAAGAAGGAAGTAGTCAAGACTTGTTGGAAGTGCTATATTCCTACGGTGGTCACAGTAACAGCATCTACGGCATGCGTAATAGGAGCAAGCAAGGTACATACAAAGCGCAATGCTGCTTTGGCAACTGCTTATCAGCTCTCCGAGTCGGCACTCGCAAAGTATAGTGAGAAAGTCGTAGAAACTATCGGCGAGAAGAAAGAAGAAGCAATCAAAGCCAAGGTCAACAAGGAAAAACTCGATAACAATCCGGTTGAGAACACAAAGGTTATCATAACCGGCAAGGGTGAAACTCTTTGCTGTGATGTTCTATTCGGAAGATATTTCGAGTCGGACATTGACAAGATCAAGCGGGCAATCGCAGAGCTCAATTACACGCTAGTGTGTGATGGATATGTATCTCTGAACGATTTCTACGATGAGCTCGGTCTTGACCACATTGACGTAGGCGACGATCTTGGATGGAAGGTAGACCAAGGCAAGCTCGATGTGGACTTCGGTTCGCAGATTGCAAGCGACGGAAGACCTTGTATCACGATCGAATATAGCGTAGCGCCTAAGTATGGCTACGATTCGTTCTCGTAATTCGCGAAAAAAACATCACCTGTTATGAAGAGTAATCTTCGAACTATATATTTTAAGGAGAAAAGATCATGGACGAAAATAAGAACTTTGATGATGAGGAACTCGTAGAGGTTGAACCGGAAGAGGAGGTTAGCGTAGAGGAAACCGAGACTTCAGAAGGAACTAATTCCGCTGCAGGTCTTGCGATTGGAGCACTGATAATCGGTGGAGCAGTTACGGCTGCAACACTGTTCGTCAGGAAACATCGTGAGTCATGGGCTAAGAAGTACCTTGAGAAGAAAGGTTACAACGTAACCCTCGATGGAGACGCTGAAAATGAGGACTCGGACAAAGGCGATGAATCCGAGGTCGACTCTGACGAAGAGTAAGACGATTACACAAGAAGGGAGATATCTGTAACAGGGTATTTCCCTTTTCTATTTGCTAAATAATTGAAAGGATTGGTAACCACAATGGATTACACACCGAACTCTCATAAATTCAAAGAGGAGCAAAAAGCTAATCAAGCCGCCATTGCTGAGAAAAAAGTCGGCAAAGTTGTCAAGGGAAACGTCAAGATTAAGAAGAAAAGCGAAGTACGTAAGTTCGCTGACGTTTTCCTTCCTGAGGATATTAATAACGTAAAGTCATTCATATTCCAGGATGTACTTATCCCCGCACTCAAGAAGGTTATCTCCGATACGGTGGATACATTCCTCTACGGCGGAAGCAGACGAGGCGGAAGTACATCAAACGCAGGTAAGATATCTTACTCGAGTTGCTACGGGGGAGATAGATTTGATCGTAGAGACGACAGACCTCCGTTTGATACAAGACGGGGTTTCGATCTCGGCGATATCATACTTGACACCCGCCAGGAGGCGAATGATGTTCTGAATCGTATGGAGGAGCTCATTGACTCCTACAAACAGGTTACTGTTGGAGATCTGTACGATCTTCTTGGTAAATCTTGTGATTACACGGCTAATAACTACGGTTGGACATCCGTACGTGCCGCTGAGGTAATGCGAGTACGCGACGGATATCTGATCAAGTTCCCGAGGCCGATGCCTATAAATTGAGAGGAGATAAAAGATGGACGACAAGAAAACGTTCGGGTATAGACTCGGACAAGCACTCGCAATCGTAACTGTGATATGTGCCATGACGATAATCATCGGAGGCACAATCGCATTCTTAAGATTCATATTTTGAAAAGGAGAACTAACAATGAATAAGAACGAAATCATGAACAACATTACTAGGAAGTTCCACAAGATTGGCTTCCAGTTTAAGAAGCATAGCCCTGAGATCCTTGTGGTCGCAGGTGTAGTTGGCGGCATAGCATCCGCAGTCATGGCGTGCAAGGCTACCACCAAAGCTGGCGATATTCTAGATGACACTAAGAAGCAGATCGACGTAATCCATCAGGGTATGGAAGACGGTAAGATTCACGAGGTTGAGTATACTCAGGAAGATGGTAAGAAGGACCTTGCTATTGTCTATACTCAGACTGCAGTTAAGTTTATCAAGCTTTATGGTCCGTCTGTAATCCTTGGAACCGCATCGATAGTAGCTATCCTCGCTGGTCACAACATCACGAGAAAGAGAAACGCGGCTCTGACTGCTGCATACGCAACTATCGACCGTTCCTTCAAGGATTATCGCAATCGTGTTATTGAGAGATTCGGAGAAGAGCTCGATAGGGAACTTAAGTACAACATCAAGTCTGAAGAGGTTGAGGAAACTGTTACAAATGAAGACGGAACTGAATCAACGGTAAAGAAAACCGTGAGCGTTGTAGATCCTAACACTATCAGCAACTATGCTCGTATTTATGATGACGGAAACACTTGCTGGAGCAAGTCTCCGGAGCTCAATCTTGCGTTCCTTAAAACGCAGCAGAACTATTTCAACGATCTGCTTAAATCTAGAGGTCATGTATTCCTTAATGAGGTATATGACGCCCTCGGATTCGAGCGTACTCAGGCTGGTCAGATAGTAGGATGGGTTTACGATGAAGAGTATCCTATCGGGGATAACTTTATCGATTTCGGTATTTACGATATTCATGATCCTGCGAAGGTGAGATTCGTAAATGGTCAGGAAAGGAGCATTCTTCTGGACTTCAACGTAGATGGTAACGTCTGGGAACTGTTGAAATGAAGGGATGGACTCGGAGCAATAGGGTCCGAAAACTGGTTGCAAGACATGATGGACTTCCCATGGCTATATGATTTGAAATAAGGAAGTCAAATGAAAGGAGAGTTTTCTTATGACAGGTAGAGATTTGATCATCTATATTTTGTCGAACGGCTTGGAGGACAAGCCTATCTTCGAAGATGGAAAGGTGCTCGGCTTCATGAATGAGGTAGAGGCGGCATCAAAGTTCGGCGTAGGACTCGCAACCATTAAGGTGTGGTGCGATTGTGATGTCATCGACCACGTAACAATCGGAAATCGTACTTACATTCCGGTTAATGCCACATTCCACAAGACGAAGACGATATAATCAAAGGAGAGAATAAAATGGAGGATAACGACAATGATGTCTACCTTGAATAAGGTCATTATATTTGCTGCGGGAGCCGTAATCGGCTCCTTAGTGGCTTGGAAGCTTACCAAGACTAAGTACGAAAAAATAATGATAGAAGAAGAGCAGTCTCTCAGAGAGTACTATAACAAGAAAGTTAAAGTCATCGAGGATACTGCTACAGATCTTCATGATTCGTACCAGCGCAGAGAAGACGCGTTACGTAAGCAGCTCGAAGAGAAAACAGAGAAGGAACCAGAGATTGTACAGGACATGGATGAACTCCACGATAAAGAGTTTGACAGATATACAGAGGTTCTCAAAGACCACAAGTATTCACTCGAAGAGCCGTGCTTCGACGAGGGCACGAATGATAAACCATATGTTGTCTCTCCAGATGAGTTCGGAGACGCAGACGATTATGATATTATCACCCTTAACTATTACGCAGACGGTGTCGTAGCAGACGATTGGAATGATCCTATAGAAGATATCGGAGCGACAATCGGTGAAGATTTTGCGTCTCATTATGGTGAGTATGAGGAAGACGTGGTATATGTCCGAAACGACAGATTGAAAGTAGAGTATGAGATACTCCGAAGCAATCTGCGATATGAGGACGTGGCGAAAGATGATGGTGATGAGTGATGCGAAATAAACCGGTGGTCTCTGATTACTTTCATTGGTTGTCAGAGATCGCTATACCGAACAAGGTGACACGAGAATGGTATAGCAAGTTACTCGATAAGCTCCACTCGACCATATTCAGATATTCTATACCTCGAGACCGCAACCGAGTGGAGGATGGGATAGACTTGAGATGGAGGTATGCCTGTGAGGTAACTCGAAATGATGCGGAGCGCACGAAAATTGTGAACCAGTTATATATTCCAGATGGGATGTGTACGGTTCTCGAGCTTATGGTCGCATTAGCTATGCGAATTGACGAAACAATCATGGACGACCCAACATATGGAGACAGAACATCGCAATGGTTCTGGAACATGGTAACCAGTCTCGGTCTTAACCAGATGGTTGATGAACAGTATGATGACGAATATGCAACCATGGTTCTCGATCGTTTTATGGATCATAAATATGACCAAGACGGAAGAGGCGGACTCTTTACAATAGAGAACTGTGACCGCAATATTCGTACTGCTGAAATCTGGTATCAGTTATGCTGGTATATAGATAGTATTGCTTGGAAGGGGAATTGAGATGTGATTGACTTTCTTATGGTTTCAACTCGCCCAGGCAAGAAAGGGTCTGGTAAGGTTGAGGTCTATCCTAAGTTCCTCATAAAGAAATCTTCAGACTTGATGATACGAGGCGGCGACTTCTACGCTGTGTGGGTCGAAGAGCGTGGTCTGTGGTCTACAGATGAACAGGACGCACTTCAGTTAATCGATCAAGCCCTTGACGAGTTTGTACAAACGAATCAGGGTAAGTACGACGGCGAACTTCGGGCACTTCATATGTGGGACGCAGAGTCCGGCATGATAGACTCGTGGCACAAGTATTGTCAGAAACAACTCAGAGACAACTTCAGTCCTCTTGATGAATCATTGATATTTTCCAACATGGAAACTACCAAGAAGGATTACGCAAGCAAGCGACTGAGTTACCCCCTTGAGCAAGGCAGCATTGAGGCATATGACAAACTGATCTCAACTTTATATTCTGAGGAAGAGCGAGCAAAGATTGAATGGGCTATTGGGTCTATCGTAGCTGGTGACTCGAAGCGCATTCAGAAATTCATGGTACTGTATGGTGCCGCGGGAACAGGTAAATCAACAATCTTGAATATTATCCAGCAACTGTTTGAGGGTTATTATTCGGTCTTTGATGCGAAAGCATTAGGATCGTCTAGTAACTCTTTTGCTTTGGAGGCATTCAGCACAAACCCACTCGTAGCAATTCAGCACGATGGAGATTTGTCTAAGATTGAAGATAACACAAGACTTAACAGCTTGGTGTCCCATGAATTAATGACTGTTAATGAGAAGTTTAAGTCGACATATTCTAATCGTTTCAATGCATTCCTATTCATGGGTACGAACAAACCTGTAAAGATAACAGACGCTAAGTCAGGTCTTATTCGAAGGTTAATAGACGTCACGCCTTCTGGTAACAAATTGAGCGTCGCAGAGTACAAGAGAGTTATTAAGCAAGTTGGATTTGAGCTCGGGGCCATTGCTTATCATTGTCAGGAAGTCTATTTGAGTAATCCTGGTAGGTATGACGATTATATCCCTACCGCAATGCTCGGTGCATCGAATGACTTCTACAACTTTGTTATCGACTCATACTCTGTCTTCAAGAAAGAAGATGGCACCACACTAAAAGCAGCTTGGGAAATGTATAAGACTTATTGTGAGGATGCGAAAGTTCCGTTCCCGCTTTCTCAAAGAAGTTTTAAGGAAGAGCTTAAGAACTACTTCAGAGATTATTCTGATAGGTTTAATCTTGAGGATGGCTCACGAGTTCGAAGCAGATACAGCGGATTCAGAACGGATAAGTTTGAAGAAGATAAGGAAGAGAGCGAGCCTGATGTACAACTTGCTACTATCGACTTTAATTCGACGGACTCTATATTTGACAAAGAATGCGCTAACTGTCCTGCGCAGTATGCCTCAGCAAAAGAGACCCCAAGTAAGAAATGGGAGAATGTTACTACAAAACTCTCTCAGCTTGACACTAAGAAACTCCACTATGTGAAAGTTCCGGATAATCACATAGTGATTGACTTTGATATTAAGGACGACTCTGGCGAAAAGAGCTTTGAGAAGAATCTCGAGGCTGCAAGCAAGTGGCCAGCGACATATGCTGAACTCAGCAAGAGCGGTAAGGGCATTCATCTACATTATATTTATGTTGGTGATGTCACAAAACTTAGCAGCGTGTATGATGACAATATTGAAGTTAAAGTCTTCACCGGAAATAGTTCTCTCAGGAGAAAGCTTACCAAATGCAACAACAAACCTATTGCAACAATTAGCTCAGGGTTACCACTGAAAGGAGAGAAAAAGATGGTTAATTTTGACTCGGTCCAGAGTGAAAAAGGACTGAGAACGTTAATCAAGAAGAATCTTGCTAAAGAGATACATCCCGGCACAAAGCCCAGTATCGACTTTATATACAAGATTCTTGAAGACGCATACAACAGCGGGTTGAACTATGATGTAACTGACATGCGCAATGAGATATTTGCGTTCGCTGCTAATAGCACAAACCAAGCTGATTATTGTATAAAGCTTGTCAACAAGATGAAGTTCAAGTCCGAAACGCCATCAGCTAACGTAGAGGCAGCAAGCGACGCACCTATCGTATTTTACGATGTTGAGGTGTTCCCGAATCTGTTCTTAGTTAACTGGAAGGAGCAGGGCGAAGGCAAACCTGTCGCAAGGATGATTAATCCGACTCAGACAGATATTGAAGGGCTGCTCAAGTTCAGACTTGTTGGCTTCAACTGTCGTAGGTACGATAATCATATTTTGTACGGGCGACTGATCGGGTACGACAACCTAAAGCTCTATGAGTTGTCTCAGAAGATTGTCACGGGAGATAAGGATGCATTCTTCGGTGAGGCATATAACATATCTTACACAGACGTGTATGACTTTGCATCGGCAGGTAACAAAAAGAGCCTTAAGAAGTTCGAGATAGAACTTGGTATTCACCATCAGGAGCTCGGTCTGCCTTGGGATAAACCGGTTCCGGAAGACATGTGGACCAAGGTTGCTGAGTACTGTGATAACGATGTCATTGCAACGGAGGCAGTGTTCAACCATCTATCAGCAGACTGGACAGCTCGACAAATTCTGGCAGACTTAGCAGGATTGTCTGTGAATGATACGACCAATACACTCACCGCCAAGATTATATTTGACGGAGACAAGAGTGCAAAAAGTCAGCTCAATTACAGGAACCTTGCAGAGCCCGTACACGAACTTGATGATGACACATTTAACTTCCTGTCTAAGGTAGCTCCCGAAATGATGGACGAACCACACGGTGAAGCTCGAAGCCTCCTTCCGTATTTTCCGGGATATAAGTACGAGAATGGAATATCTACTTATCAAGGGGAGGAAGTTGGTGAAGGTGGGTATGTCTATGCAGAGCCTGGCATATATTATGATATTGCCTTGCTGGATATTGCATCGATGCATCCACACAGCACAATAATGGAAGTACTCTTCGGTGTCAAGTATACCAAGAGGTTCTATGACATAGTGTACGGACGAGTAAATATTAAGCACGAGGACTGGGAAGCAGTCAATAACATGCTTGATGGCAAGCTTACTAAATACGTCCAGAAGGTTATTGATGGAGAGATGACCTCGAAGGAACTGGCGAATGCACTCAAGACTGCTATCAACTCGGTATACGGTTTGACGGCAGCAAGCTTCGACAATCCATTCCACGACAGACGCAATGTTGACAATATTGTGGCAAAGCGTGGAGCACTCTTCATGGTGGACCTTAAGAAGGCAGTACAGGCAAAGGGCTTCACGGTTGCTCACATAAAGACAGATTCGATCAAGATTCCTAACGCAACTCCGGAGATCATCCAGTTTGTAATGGACTTCGGTAAGCGGTATGGTTACACCTTCGAGCATGAAGCTACGTATGAACGTATGTGCCTTGTGAATGACGCAGTTTATATTGCGAAGTATAAGGATGGTAAGCACGCCGGTGAGTGGACAGCGACAGGAAAGCAGTTCCAGGTACCTTATGTCTTCAAGAAACTGTTTAGCAAGGAGAACATAGAGTTCGAGGATATGTGCGAGACCATGTCTGTGAGCACCTCTTTATATTTGGATATGAACGAGTCGCTTCCTGATGGCGAGCACGACTATCACTTTGTAGGTAAGGTCGGGGCATTCTGTCCTATCAAAGCTGGATGCGGAGGCGGAGAACTTCTTCGTGAAGGTACAGATAAGGACGGCAATCAGAAATTCTCAGCAGCTACTGGCTCGAAAGGGTTCAGATGGCTTGAGTCCGAGACGGTCAAGACCCTTGGTAAAGAAGGAGACATTGACCGAACATACTATAACGCCATGGTGGATACGGCAATCGATACGATATCCAAGTATGGCGACTTCAGACAATTCCAGTCTGATGACAGCGACGTGCCACCGTGGGAAGCGCCAGAAGATCCATGGCACGACAATACAGCATTTAATGTACGATAAAAATTTATTTATATTTTAAGGAGATTAATATTATGAACATCACATTTGCACCTAAGGGTATCCTTCAGATTAACGACGCTAAGATCATCTTCCGTAACTTCAGAGGCGAAGGCGGTAAGTTCAACCGTGACGGCGATAGAAACTTCGCTGTCGTCATCGACGATCAGGACGTTGCAGACGCTCTCGTCAAGGAAGGTTGGAACGTTAAGATCAAGCCTCCGCGTGAAGAGGGGGACATGCCTTTCATGTATCTTCCGGTGAAGGTCAAGTTCAGTGGGTATGGACCTCGAGTCTACTTGAACACCGGCAACAGACAGAACAAGCTCGATGAGGAGAGCATCGCTTGTTTGGACGACATTGATATTCTCAACGTTGATCTTGATATTCGTCCGTATGACTGGGATGTCAACGGTAAGCACGGACGCACCGCATATCTTCAGGCGATCTGCGTAACTCAGGAAGTTGATCGTTTCAGTCAGATGGATGTCTTCGAAGGCAACGGCATGAGATAAATATTGAAATAATTACAGGTCGGCATTGGGTCACTCCGTGTCGACCTGTTTTTATATTTTTATAAGGAGGTCACATATGAGGACTTTGAAGTTCATTGTACATGACCAGATTGTTGAGAAAGACCCTAAGTGCGATTTCGATAATCTGGTACCTGGAACGGAGGGGTATCTTCGAGCGGTATTCTCATTCTCACCTGAGTGGGACGACTGTGTCAGAGTAGCAGCGTTCTATTCTCAGATGGGAAAAGAGTACCCACCTCAGCTGCTTCGCAAAGGGACGACCTGCATGATTCCGGCTGCTGCTCTCAAGCGACGGATATTTAAGGTTCAGGTCGTTGGGCAGAGCGAAGACAAACGGCTGACCACAAACAGACTTGAGATCTGTCAGACAGGAGGTAAAGCATGAGTGCAATATTAAGATTTAGGGATACGGTAGATAAGACTAAATTCCACGATGTTCCAGCCATTCGAGGATACAGCGCGTATCAGGTAGCTGTTAAGAACGGTTACTCTGGTACTGAGGCAGAGTGGGTGGCGAGCATCACAGGCGTCGAGGGTAAGAGTGCTTATGAGGTAGCCAAGGAAACTGGATACACTGGTACGAAGGCTGAGTGGATTGCGTCTCTGAAAGGGGAAAAGGGCGATCCAGGAATCAAAGGCGATCCAGGAAACAATGGAGCAAACGGGCAGAGTGCTTACCAGATTGCTGTACAGGAGGGGTTCGTCGGTAATGAAGAAGCTTGGCTCGCTTCTCTCAAAGCTCCAGATCCGACTGTGGTTGAGAAAACGATCGCCGCATCATCGTGGGGTTCGACGGTGACCATAACCAGCACTTATATAACTGCTACAAATAATGTCGCCATGATACCCGGCAAAAACATTACAGATGAACAGCTTAAAGCTTTGCAAAAAGCTAATTGTCAGGATTGCGGGATTCAGTCGGTTGGGTCTATTACTTTTAAGGTGTTTGGAAAGATACCGACAATTAACATTCCGGTTCGACTTATCATAGGAGGTGTTGCTTAATGCCATTCATTAATAGGTGCGGAACGCAGGTTATTGATTTACAGAGCAAAACGGTAACTCCTGGCATCACCCAGCAAATAATAACTCCAGATGATGGTTATGATGGGCTTAGACAGGTCACAGTTGGAAAGGCGATCGCAATTGCCACGGGATCCTGTGTAAGACCGGTTGCGTCAGATGGCCCGTCAAACTATACAGCGACATTTAACATAGAGGGGACTCAAGATCTTCCAGCATCTTCCCCAGATCGGATATTTGTAACGTTAATAACCGCGTCTGGTAACGCGATGTGTCAATCAGAAGATTCAAATGAATCTTCATATGAGCAGGGCGGTGTGATCAGCATAGATGCGACTCGTGCTAACGATGGTTACTCGACATCAGTAACTTCTTATACCGGATATTACACCGATATAAACGGTGGAGATCCGTCGTATAACCCCACCAAAAGAATTTACGAAGGAAACACAAGCTCAGTCGGATATTCCTATAACTCGACAGCAAGAACCATCACGATAACGATGCCGACGACTATAAAACAACGACCGTTGTTCCTGTTGAGGGTTGGTGCTAACAATTTTTCCTTTAAGGAGTGTTATTTCTATAACATTAATTTTATGTGGTCGTATCGCGTGACACTAGAGTCACTTCCCGTTCAATACTCCATGTTTTGCATGTGGGGAATATAAAAAGGAGGATCAAAAATGAGTCAGGTTGATGATATTCTTAACAACTTGTCTGAGGACGATATTTCTCTGTACTCTGCTGGGGATACCCCTGAAGAAGAGCACATAGTTGTCGGAGACGACCGTGTCATAACTGTCCCAGACTCTCTTAAGAGAATCGCGGTACAGTGGGACCACGATATCGAGACAGTGACGTTCGACTGCCCGAGGTATTGGGACGGGCACGACTTATCTACGATGGTTATTTATATTAACTATCTGTGCCCGAGTGGATATCTCGGATCCGCATTAGTCGAAAACGTCCGAATAGACGAGACAGACACAAACCTTATCCACTTCGAATGGACAATCTCAGACAATGTGACTGCCGCTGAGGGGCATCTCATATTCTTGGTTTGTGCTAAGGAGCAGGATGCAGATGGCTCGAACAGACATCACTGGAACTCGGAGCTTAACCGCGAGATGTATGTCTCTGAGGGTCTGGAACTTCCACCGGATTTCGTTGAGACCCATCCGGATATTCTTACGCAGATTCTTTTGTTCAATAACAACATTATCGAACTTCAGAAGACTACAATGCAGAGATCGGCAGTCTATGTCGGATCTGGTGCTATGCCGGATGGGTATGATGTTCAGATTGACCCGAATGGAGGAGACATCAGCACCACAATTAAGGACGCAAACGGGGTGGCATTCTAATGACAGATTATATGGTAGATTCTACCGAACTTACCTCCATAGCTAACGCAATACGAGCTAAGAGTGGTAAGACCGAGCCGTTGATATTTCCGGGTGGGTTCATGAGTGAGATCAACTCGTTCCAGATAGCCCCGGAGAAGTATATTACCGAGACGTATGATGAGACGACTGGCGCTGCGTTAACCGCCGAATTGCATGGATACACAAACGTACCATCTATGGTATTTGCTTATCAGGAAATCTTAACTCACGTCTCGTTACCTAATGACATAACGAGTATTAGCCTCGCTGCGTTTGCCGACTGTCCCAAATTAGCACTTACTTCGTTACCCAGTGGTATAACTAGTATTGGTGACAAAGCATTCTATCGTTGTACCAGCTTAGCTCTTACGTCACTCCCGAGTGGTGTCACGAGTATTGGTGAAAATGTATTCTATGGTTGTACTAGCTTAGCTCTTACGTCACTTCCGAGTGGTGTCACGAGTATTGGTAACCTAGCATTCTATCGTTGTACCAGCTTAGCTCTTACGTCACTTCCGAGTGGGTTAACGAGTATTGGTGAAAGTGCGTTCGAAAGATGTACTAATTTAGCGCTTACGTCGTTGCCGAGTGGATTAACAAGTATTGGTAAATATGC
>UMGH01058670.1_pt1 | contig 23985 bp, 17 predicted proteins | sample 1965231 | NCBI WGS metagenome assembly UMGH01 (sample SAMEA4836068, study PRJEB28245) | human gut metagenome | biome: gut microbiome; material: fecal sample | place: Denmark | collected 2008 | reverse complement strand
CGGCCGCGAGTAGCATTACCCTCGGCCGCGAGTAGCGCTACTCGCGGCCGCGAATCGATAATAGCTCATAGGGAACGGGGAAAATCCGCCAGGCGTGGCTTTTCTGTCTTGCGCCTTTCTTCAAACAAGTCTTAGAACCGTTTTGAGACAAAAAAGTGTGCCGGAACAAATGGATGTTCCGGCACACCTTATATACTATATCTGTTTAAGATATGCTTGATTAGAGCTGAGGACCAGCAGCTACGAGAGCCTTACCAGCTTCGTTGCCTTCGTACTTGGCGAAGTTCTTGATGAAGCGAGCAGCGAGGTCTTTAGCCTTCTCTTCCCACTTGCAAGCGCAGTCGTAAGTGTCGCGTGGGTCGAGGATGTTAGAATCAACGCCAGGAAGTTCAGTTGGAACTACGAAGTTGAAGAAAGGAATGGTCTTGGTCGGAGCCTTGTCGATAGAACCGTCGAGGATAGCGTCGATGATACCACGAGTGTCGCGGATAGAGATACGCTTGCCAGTACCGTTCCAGCCAGTGTTCACCAAGTAAGCCTTGGCACCGTTCTTCTCCATCTTCTTAACGAGTTCCTGAGCGTACTTCGTTGGGTGCAATTCGAGGAATGCCTGGCCGAAGCAAGCAGAGAAAGTAGGAGTCGGTTCAGTGATGCCGCGCTCTGTACCAGCCAACTTAGCGGTGAAGCCAGAGAGGAAGTAATACTGAGCCTGCTCAGAAGAGAGGATAGAAACAGGAGGCAAAACGCCGAAAGCATCGGCAGAAAGGAAGATCACCTGCTTTGCAGCTGGGCCCTTGCTGATTGGCTTAACGATGTTCTGGATGTGGTGGATAGGATAGCTAACGCGGGTGTTTTCAGTGACGCTCTTGTCAGCGAAGTCGATCTTGCCGTTAGCGTCAACCGTAACGTTCTCCAAGAGGGCGTTGCGCTTGATGGCAGCGTAGATGTCGGGTTCGCTTTCCTTGTCGAGGTTGATAACCTTAGCATAGCAACCACCTTCGTAGTTGAAGACGCCTTCGTCGTCCCATCCGTGTTCGTCGTCGCCGATGAGCTTACGCTTAGGATCGGTTGAGAGGGTAGTCTTGCCAGTACCAGAGAGGCCGAAGAAGATAGCAGTGCTGGTTTCTTCCATGTTGGTGTTGGCAGAGCAGTGCATAGAAGCGATGCCCTTCAATGGGTTGTAGTAGTTCATCATAGAGAACATACCCTTCTTCATTTCACCACCGTACCAAGTGTTGATGATGACCTGTTCGCGGCTTGTGATGTTGAAGACAACAGCAGTTTCAGAGTTCAAACCGAGTTCCTTGTAGTTTTCAACCTTAGCCTTAGAAGCGTTGTAAACGATGAAGTCTGGTTCGAAAGCAGCCAACTCTTCTTCCGTCGGACGGATGAACATGTTGGTAACGAAGTGTGCCTGCCAAGCTACTTCAACGATGAAGCGGACAGCCATGCGAGTTTCTTTGTTAGCACCGCAGAAACCATCAACAACGAAAAGACGCTTGTTTGAGAGTTCCTTCTTTGCGATTTCCTTAACGGCAGCCCAAGCTTCCTGAGAAGCAGGTTTGTTGTCGTTCTTGTATTCATCGCTGGTCCACCATACAGTGTCCTTGGAGTTTTCGTCCATTACGATGAACTTATCCTTAGGCGAACGGCCAGTGTAGATACCGGTCATTACATTGACAGCACCGAGCTCAGTTTCTTGACCCTTTTCGAAACCTTCGAGACCTGCCTTGGTTTCTTCTTCGAACAACTGCTCGTAAGAGGGATTGTGAACAATCTCAGTCACGCCGGTAATACCGTACTTGCTTAAATCTAATGTTGCCATAATGTTTTTGATATGTTTTAAAACGTGAATTTCTTTTTGGGCCCGCAGAAGGTGGCTGCCCGTACTGATAATTTCAGGTGGCTTCTTTCTGCTGAACCTCGCTTAGGCGGTAGCAAATTTACGAAAAAGATTCCGCACAAAAAGTTTTTCTCTTTTTTTGTTTGCCGTTTCGGGGATTCTTAACCGTTTTTTTTGTTTCCTATGACATGCGTAATGCTATTTGACAGGCTGGAATGACAAATAATGTGGGGCGTGGAGGGTGCTTTCTGTCGTGTTGTTGTGTGTCATCTCAATAAAATATGTTACATTTGTCGGGAAATTATGGACGTTCCGAAAACTTCGGTCAGAAGATAAGGAATGTCCTTGGAGAGAGAAACGTAAAAACACCGCAGATGGCGCCTGCTTCTTTTCGGGATGGCGCTTCCGCGAAAATCATCAATATAATATCAAATATATCTTTTTTCTTATGAAAATCGTAAATTTAGGTACAATGCCCTCAGTGGTGAATTGCTATATGGCGCAGCTCCGCGACGTTAACTATCAGAAAAATCGCACGCTCTTCCGGGGCAACCTGGAGCGCATCGGCCATGCCATGGCTTATGAGTTGAGCCGCACGCTGAGCTATTCGTTGAAGGAAGTGCAGACACCGCTGGGCGTGAAACCCGTGCCGACGTATGACGACCATATCGTTGTTGGAACCGTATTGCGTGCCGGACTGGCTTTCCATCAGGGTTTCCTCGATGTTTTTGACCAGGCTGATGCCGGATTTGTGGCCGCTTACCGCGAAGAGGGCAAGCGCGAGGACATCCGCATCCATCTCGAATATATGGCTGCGCCGAATTTGCAGGATTCCACCTTCCTGCTCGTTGACCCGATGCTGGCCACTGGCGGCAGTTTGGAACTGGCTTACAAGACTTTCCTGCGTCTCGGAACGCCCAAGAAACTTCACATCTGCTGCGTGATTGCCGCTGAAGAGGGCATTGAGCATCTGAAGAAGGTGTTCCCCTCCGATGATGTCACGCTCTGGGTGGCTGCCGTTGACCCAGCGCTGAACGACGACGCCTATATCGTTCCGGGGCTCGGCGACGCTGGCGACCTCTCGTTTGGCGAGAAGATTTCGTTGAGATAACAGGCTTTTGGAACATCTTCATGAAATAGGAACTATTTAAGTAAAGCATGTCTGTATGAAGAAATTGGTAGTGCTGACCGGTGCCGGCATCAGTGCCGAAAGCGGTTTCGAGACCTTCCGCGATGCCGGAGGTCTCTGGGAGAAATATCCCGTGGAGAAAGTGGCAACGCCCGAGGGATGGATGGAAGACCCGAATCTCGTGACGGATTTCTACAACCATCTGCGCCGTCAGCTTTTAGACGCCAAGCCCAATGCCGGGCATTACGGTCTTGCCGACTTAGAGCAGCGCTTTGATGTGACGGTCGTGACGCAGAACGTTGACGACCTCCATGAACGCGCAGGCTCGTCAAAAGTCATCCACCTGCATGGCGAATTGCTAAAGGTGGGCTCTTCGCGCGACCCCGACAATCCCCGCTGCATACAGACCCTCACTCCAGAGCACATTGAAGTGGCGCATGGAGAACGGGCGGCCGACGGCTCATTGCTGCGCCCGTGGATTGTGTGGTTTGGCGAGGCCGTCCCCAATCTCGAAAAGGCCGCAGAAGCCGTTTCCGAAGCAGACATCTTTGCCATCATCGGCACCTCGCTCAACGTCTATCCCGCTGCTGGACTGATTCGTTATGCCCGTCCAGAAGTGCCCGTCTTTCTCATCGACCCCAAAGAAGTGAATGTTCCAGTGCGACGCCATGTGGAGTTCATCCGTGACGTGGCTTCGCGCGGCGTTGAAAAACTGAAGACGATGCTCGAGCCGTTGGCCGACTGACGGAAAGCGGTTGGCGGTGGCCTTGTGTCGGGCAGCCGCCGCATGACATTCTCTTGTTACGGCCAAAGCGTCTCTCTTCTCCAATTGCAGGTGGCATTGAAAGCGCAGCCCCTGCCCAATCATTTGTCGAACACCAATAATCCAGCACATGAAACCCAAATCCATTTGGCAAACCCTCTCCCGCAGGAGTTTCTTGACCGTGGCCTGCACCCTTCTGGTGTCGGTCGTGACGTTGATTTATTTTCTGCCCAGAGAGAGCAAGTTTGGCTATGTCTATGAGCTCAACAAGCCCTGGCATTATCCTCAGCTCATTGCCTCGTACGATTTCGTGATTTACAAGACCGACGACGAGGTGAAGCGAGAGCGCGACAGTGTCGTGCGGCAGTTCGTGCCCTATTATCGCGTAGATTCCCTTGTGGCCGAAAAGCAGATTGCCGCTTTGCGCAAGGATTTCTATGCCGGGAAGTTCCGTGGCATCCCCGTCTATTATCTCCCGCGGCTGGTTGAAAATCTGCGGCAGATATATGCCCGCGGCATATTGGATGTGTCTGACTATGAAGGCTTTCTGAAAGGCGACTCTCATGTGTTGAGGCTCATCAGAGGACAGGAGGCCACGACTGGGGAAGTGGAGAACTTCTTCACCATCCGAACGGCCTACGACTATCTCTTGAACCGCGACAAGGGTGCCTTGTCGCAGGAGTCTCTGCGCGGATGCAATCTCAACGACTATCTGGCGGTCAACGTGAAAAACGATACCGCCAAAAATCGCTTGGAATTGCAGAGTGAACTTTCGCAGGTGTCCGACAATATCGGCATGGTGCAGAGCGGACAACTCGTCATCGACCGGGGGCAGATTGTCAATGCCGAGCACGTGCGCATCCTCAATTCGCTCAAGAAAGAGAGCGAACAGCGCATGGATCCCTCGCGCGGCTATTGGTTTATTTTTGCGGGCCAGGTGATATTCGTTATCCTCCTCATCAGTTTGCTGTTCACCTATCTCAAACTCTTCAGGCGCGATTATTTCTCCTCGCCCCACAGTGTGCTCCTGCTCTTCTCGTTCGTCACGGTGTTCCCCGTCATCACCTATCTCATGATGGCCCACCATTTCTATAGCGTTTACCTCGTCCCCTACGCCCTCATTCCCATTTTTGTGCGCATCTTCATGGATTCCCGCACTTCGTTCATGGCCGTTGTGACCAGTTCGCTGCTCTCCGCCCTCTCGCTCCACAGTCCGTTTGAGTTCGTGTTGTGGCAAATCGTGACAGGAGCCACGGTCATCTATTCGCTTCGGGAACTGACCGAGCGCTCGCAATTGTTGCGCACCGTCTTGGCGGTGGTGGTCGTTGGACTCGTCATCAGCATCGGCTACGACCTCTCTCAGGGCTTGAATGGCGATGCTTTCGACCGCTCCCGCATCGTGTATATGATCATCGGCGGCATCCTCTTGCTCTTTGCCTATCCGTTGATGTATTTCGTTGAAAAGCTCTTCGGCTTCACCTCCAGTGTCACGCTGGTTGAGCTCACGAACACCAACAACCCGATACTCCGTAAAATGAGCAAGGTGGCACAGGGAACGTTCAACCACTCCATGCAGGTTTCGAACCTCGCCGCAGAGGTGGCCGACAAAATCGGTGCCAAGGCCCAGCTGGCCCGGACAGGGGCGCTCTATCATGATATCGGCAAGGTGTTGAATCCAGCGTTTTTCACCGAGAACCAGTCGGGCGTGAATCCGCACGACACCATCTCCGAAGAACGCAGTGCGCAGATCATCATCAATCATGTGACCGACGGACTGCGACTGGCTGAGAAATACCATCTGCCGCAGGTCATCAAGGAATTTATACGCACGCACCACGGAACGGGGCTTGTCAAGTATTTCTACATACAATATTGCAACAAACACGTGGGCGAGCCCGTTGACGAAGAAGCCTTCCGCTATCCCGGTCCTAATCCGCAGACGCGAGAGCAGGCCGTTGTGATGATGTGCGACTCTGTGGAGGCTGCCTCCCGCAGTTTGAAGGAATACACCGAGGAGAGCATCACGCAGCTCGTCAACCGCATTGTTGATTCTCAACTCGCCGAGGGGCATTTCAAGGAGTGTCCCATTACGTTCCGCGACATCGCAGATGCCAAGTGCACGCTGATTGATAGTTTGAAGACCATTTATCACACGCGCATCTCCTATCCCGAAATCAAAAAACCGACAGACCAGGCGCAAAATTCGCCTTTGCGCGGCTTCAAGGGGACGCATCCTTGGCATTTCAATAAATAAGTGATAGATACCATCAAGGAGAGGGAAGTTTTAAAATGTTTCCCTCTCCTTCTTGATGGTATCATAATAAATACCTAAATTTGCAGGTGCTTACACTCTCTAAAACAGAAAGCCCTTGTTGGGCTTGAAGTGGGGGGTAAGCAGATATACATAAAGGCGTTATCTGACGCTTTGGTTTTGACTCCATAAGAACTTCGCAACTTCAAATTGATTGTCAAAAACACAAAGCAACGAGAACGCCTCATGGGATGTATAGTATATGGCCCTCGTTAGTTTCAAACATTTTTTGTTTGAAACTGGGAGGGTGTATTATATGGCATCAGCGTGGGGCTTTCAGCGTTGCTCGTTTCGACAATCAGGGCAATGCGAAGGCCTTTATGGAGGAAACGGGCAACAGAACTGGCTCTACGCTTTTTTTATGTCTTGAAAAAACTCATATAGGAAAACTAATGCTTGATGAGCCGGTGGAGCATGCAAAACTTATACAGGTATGTCTCCATAATGGTATTGCGTGCTTGCATCATGGCAGGCTTGGATTTTTATTGGCTGTTGGCATGAGTGATGTAGCCAACGGCATTAGTATTATTATCTTATCAGAGTTTTATATCAATGAAAAATTTATTACGCACACTGATACTGTTTTTAGTGGCAATTTTTTGCGCAGGCGTACATGCCCAGCCGCGCGGTAGCTATGGTAGTTATTATGCTGATGGTATTCATTATCGGTATTATTATACAGGTGAACGTTCATACGTAAGTGCTCAAAATACGAATATAAAATTTGCCGTTATTCCAGAAAAAATAGAAGCGGAAGGACCTCAGAATGGTTATATAATACCTACAGACATTTCAGATTTTAAAAATTGTGGGTCGCTTCAATACGTAATGATGCCATCGACGATAAAAGAGATTGGGAGAAATGCTTTTTTGAATTGCTCCTCTTTATCCGCCATAAGTATTTCGTCTCCAGCCGTAAAAATTGCAGTCGATGCTTTTGAAGGATGTGGCAATCTGGCCGTGGTTTATTTGCCGAGTGGTTACGATGCAGACGCTTTTCCCGTTGCTGGTGGTTTGATGCTCGTTGCAGAATCCCGTGGTTATGATGTCTATGTGACGGAAAATGTAAGTGAAGAGCAGCTTAATACGATAGTGGCAGTCTCGGAGATTACGTCAAACATTGAAAATATGAAATCATACGAGCAAATTCCTGAGGCGGTGCGCCAACCATTGGAGAAACTATTGCAGACGAGCTATACTTTCAAAGTGCTTTCCTCTATGGATGATGCCGTCATGCAGACTTATGTCGAAGAATTGAATGCAGCATATGAAGATGTTTGCAGCGCTGTGAATATTCCCAAGATGAAAGCGCTTTGCGAAAAATATTTGGAAGCCAGATGTCCGCAAAGGCAGGGTGTGCCTTTTGTTGCTGGCGACGGGCTGATTACGGAAGCTTCTCAGATTACTTCTAATGCGAAACATCCATCCTTGGGGTCCTTTGAAAATTTGATAGACGCGAATAGTAACACGTATTTCAGAACCAAGGTGAGCCAGGATAATTCTACAGAGCATTTGCGCTATTTGCAACTTGACTTGAAAGACCTTTATAGAATGGTTGTCGTTAAAGGCGAAAAATGCAAGTTGGGGAAATATCCAGAAGTTGTTCAGGTATATGTCACCAATACACCGGAAGACAGAGATTCCTGGGTACGTAGTGGTGATGCGGTAACGCTCGACTATGCTTACGATGATGGAAAAGCTTTTCTCTTGCCTGTGACGTTAGGTGAAGATGCATATCGGTATGTCATAATAGATGTGATTTCTGTCACCAATGACAAGGGGGCAAGCTCTGTCGGTGACTTCTATTTGAGCGAATTGCATGTTTATGCCTCTTGTGACAAAACTGAATTATTAAGTCTTTCAATGCAATCCGACTTGGCTCGTGCCTACTCCGATGCCAAGAAAGAGTTGGATAATAACAAGGCGACGGATGCTACGATGAATAAATTGCAGCGTCTGTTGGAGAAAATGGAAAATGAGCTTGCTTCAAAGGGTGCTTTTGTTGATTTCAGCAAGAGCGGCTACGTTACGCTTTACAGCGATAAGGATGTGAAAATTCCAACAGGAATGCTCGGTGCCATCGTTAAGTGCGACGAGCAGAAAATTCCGTACATTGACTATATGTACAAAAAAGGAAGTGTCGTGCCGGCCCAAACAGGACTTCTGCTTAAGTCTAACCAAGGTAATTATTTGTTTATGAACGAAGAAGCCAGTGGTGAGGAGAGTCCAGAGGGGAATCTTTTGCATGGTTCTTTAGAAGATGAACAGACCAAGAGTAACGATGCGCTGTGCAAATATTACAAATTGTCTTACGACCTTCAAACAAACTCAGTTATAGGTTTTTACTGGGGTGCGGAAAATGGTGGAACGTTCATCAATAAAGCTGGTAAGGCCTATCTTGCGTTACCTGCATCCGATCCTATGAGCACCAACGGCTTTAGTCTGGACGATATGAGCATTGGCAATGTGACCAGTATACAGTCCGCAGTGTCTGCACGCAAATCAGATGCTGTGTTTAATCTCAAGGGACAATATATCGGAAGTCGCAACGCCATGAAGACAAAAAAAGGTATCTATATCATCGGCGGAAGAAAAGTGCTCGTTAGGTAAAGTTTGATAGTCATTTCCATTAAATCCAAATACAAATCCAAATGAAGAAAAAATATTTATCCCCCAAAAGTGAAGTCATTGCTTTTGCACTGGAAAGTCTGATGTTGTCTACATCCCTTCCAACGAAAGATGAACTTGGTGCAGACCAGCTATCAAATAAGCAGGAGTCTGGTTGGAATTGCACTAACTGGCAGGAAGATTGCGATGATGAATGAAATCATTGTCTCTATCAGAAGTAGGAGATGCGCAGAACTTTAAAATGCTCCGCTACTGTATGGCCTTTCCGTTTGTATTACAAGCGGAGAGGCCTTTTGCGTTTCTGAAAATGGTGCGCCCTATAGTTTCATCCTGTTATTTTGCCCTTATAATTCATTCCCTACGATATTTTTGTCGTATCTTTGCAGGATAAGTATGTTGCCTTTATATGCAGATAATGCAAGGCAGGCGGGGAAATGATGCCCGCATGGTGAACTATCCCATACTCGCAAGCAAATAAAAGACACGAAATATGAACATCGAACAACAACTGACCGCCGACGTGCGGACCGCCATCAAGGCACTCTACGGACAGGAAGTGCCCGACAACCTTTTGCAGCTTCAGAAGACGAAGCGCGAATTTGAGGGACATCTAACCCTCGTGACTTTCCCCCTTTTGCGCATCTCGCGTAAGAAACCAGAGGAAACGGCACAGGAAATCGGACAATATCTTCAGGAAAACTCTGATGCTGTGGCTGCCTTCAATGTGGTGAAGGGATTCCTTAACCTCGTGGTGGCTCCTCAGAAATGGGTGGAATTGCTCGAAGTTATTGACGCCGACGACCATTATGGCTTCGTGAAGCCGACGGAGGCGTCGCCGCTCGTGATGATTGAGTATTCTTCTCCGAACACCAATAAGCCGTTGCACCTCGGACACGTGCGCAACAACCTCCTCGGATGGTCGCTTTCGCAAATCATGGAAGCTAATGGCAATCGCGTGGTGAAAACCAACATCGTCAACGACCGCGGTATTCATATCTGCAAATCAATGCTCGCTTGGCTGAAATATGGCAACGGCGAAACGCCGCAGAGCTCAGGCAAGAAGGGCGACCACTTGATCGGCGACTATTATGTGGCTTTCGATAAGCACTATCGCGAACAGGTGAAGGAACTCAAAGCGAAGTTCATCGCTGAGGGCATTGCTGAAGAGGAAGCTGAGACACGCGCCAAGAACGAGGCGCCGCTTATCGTTGAGGCCCACGAAATGCTCGTGAAATGGGAGCAGGGCGACAAGGAAGTGCGCGACCTTTGGCGCAAGATGAACGCTTGGGTGTATGAGGGCTTCGACGAGACCTATAAGGCGCTTGGCGTTGGCTTCGACAAGATTTATTATGAAAGCGACACCTACCTCGAGGGTAAAGAGAAGGTGGAAGAAGGTTTGAAGAAGGGCATCTTCTATCGCCGCCCCGATGGTTCTGTCTGGGCCGACCTCACGAAGGAAGGTCTCGACGAAAAACTCCTTCTCCGCGCCGACGGAACGAGCGTTTATATGACGCAGGACATCGGTACGGCCAAGCTCCGTTTCCAGGACTATCCCATCGACAAGATGATTTATGTGGTTGGTAACGAGCAGAACTACCACTTCCAGGTGCTCTCCATCCTGCTGGACAAACTCGGATTTGAATGGGGCAAGAGCCTCGTGCATTTCTCTTACGGTATGGTGGAACTCCCCAACGGTAAAATGAAGAGCCGTGAAGGCACCGTGGTGGATGCCGATGAACTCGTGGCGGAAATGGTGAGACAGGCACGCGAAACGGCCGACGAAAGCGGAAAGTTTGCGGATATGCCTGAAGAGGAAAAGGCACAGGTGGCACGCATCGTCGGAATGGGTGCTTTGAAATATTTCCTGCTCAAGGTTGATGCACGCAAGAACATGCTTTTCAACCCCGAGGAAAGTATCGATTTCAACGGAAATACCGGTCCTTTCATCCAGTACACCTACGCCCGTATCCGCTCAATCTTGCGTAAGGCTGCCGAAGCTGGCATCGAAGTGCCTGCTCAGTTGCCAACAGATGTGGAACTTTCCGTTAAGGAAGAGGCCCTCGTGCAGCACGTGGCAGATTTCGCCAATGTCGTGCGCCAGGCCGGACAGGAATACTCTCCTTCGTCTGTCGCCGCTTATTGCTACGACCTCGTGAAGGAGTACAACCAGTTCTACCACGACTTCTCAATTCTCCGCGAGGAAGATGCCAAGAAAAGGGCCTTCCGTTTGGTGCTCTCAAAGAACGTTGCCAAGGTGGTACGTCTCGGCATGAGTTTGTTGGGCATTGAAATGCCAGAGAGAATGTAATATATATGGTGTCAAACGTTTGTTCGTTTCTCCCTTCGGAGGGGCGGGCAAGCGTTTGACGACCTTTCAGAGCGATGGCAAAACAGAAATATTATGTGGTTTGGCGTGGCGTGGTCCCTGGCATCTATACTACGTGGGCTGAATGCGAGCAACAGGTGAAAGGCGTTGAAGGCGCTGTCTACAAATCTTTTGCATCGCGCGATGAGGCCGAAGAAGCCTATTATTCAGCGCCGGAAGCCTATATAAAACAGAAACAGACCGATGGAGGAAAAGGAGTGGGGGAGGCCTCTGCCGCACCAGCTCCGGCTTCAGACGCTGCTTCGGCACCAGTCTCGGCTACCGAATCTTCTGCGGCTTCCAATCCAGTTCCCACTTCTTTGCTGCATCTGCCACCAGAAGTGACACCCGATGCCTTGGCCGTTGATGCGGCCTGTTCGGGAAATCCTGGTAAGATGGAATATCGTGGCGTTTATCTCAAGACGGGGCAAGTGGTGTTTCATTACGGCCCTGTTTATGGCACCAACAATATCGGTGAGTTCCTGGCCATTGTTCATGCCTTGGCCCTGCTCAAGAAGATGGGTACGCCACTCACCATTTATTCCGACAGCCGCAACGCCCTGTTGTGGGTCAAGAAGAAGAAATGCCGCACCACTTTGGCGCGGACTCCGCGCACAGAGCAACTCTATCAGATGATTGAAAGGGCCGAACGCTGGTTGCAGACAAATTCCTATTCGGAAATGCCCTTGCGCAAGTGGGAAACGGCGCAGTGGGGCGAAATCCCCGCAGATTTTGGGCGAAAATGAGCCAGCGGGCGCTCTGCTTCCTTGCTTGCCAAACGGCGGGCAGGGCAGTCTTCGGCTGAGCCTTGTTGTGTCCTTGATTCTGAACACCTACTTAATTAGCATGTTCGCTTTTAGCGTTTTTGTGTTCTGAAAACGCCCGATGGCCCGAAACCTTCAAATCGTCCGTAACCTTCCAACAGTCCGAACAAACCGAACTGTCCAAACAGAAATCCGTACTCAGATATTCACTTTTCATTTATGAAAGAATTCTTTAAAGTCATGCGGCGCTACGTCGCCCCCTACAAAAGATACATGATTGGCTCGCTGATATTCAATTTGCTGTCAGCGGTTCTCAACGTGTTCTCTTTCGCGTCGCTCATCCCCATGCTGAACCTCCTCTTCAAGGTGGACAAGACCGTGTATGGATTTATTGCTTGGGACGATGCGGCACATTCCATGAAGGACATCTTGGTCAATAACATGTATTATTACACCCAGCAGATCATGCAGACCTTTGGTCCTTCAACCACCCTGCTCCTGATTGGTTTGTTCCTTGTGACGGCCACCCTTCTGAAAACGTCGTGCTATTTTGCTTCGGCAGGTATGTTGGTGCCTATGCGCACCGGCATCGTCCGTGATATCCGCTCTCATGTTTATCATAAAATCACCAACCTTCCCTTGAGTTTCTTTTCTGATGAGCGCAAGGGAGACATCATTGCCCGCATGAGCGGTGATGTCAACGAGATTGAGAACTCCATCACGGGGTCGCTCGAAATGCTCATCAAAAACCCGATTCTTCTCCTCTGCTATTTCAGCGTGTTGCTCTACACCAGTTGGCAGCTCACCGTCTTCACCATCGTTGTTCTCCCGCTGATGGGATGGGTGATGGGAAAAATCGGCCGACAGCTGAAGCGCCAGAGCCTCGACGCGCAAAACAAATGGAGCGAGACCATGTCTCAGCTTGAAGAGACATTGAGCGGTATGCGCATCATCAAGGCATTTACGGCCGAGAGAAAGATGCAGCAGCGTTTCGATGAGAGTGCCAACGCTTTCCGCCAGGCCACCAATAAAGTATCCATTCGCCAGGCTTCCGCCCATCCAGTCAGTGAGTTTCTTGGCACTTTCCTCATCGTGCTTGTGCTCTGGTATGGCGGTACGCTCATTTTCTCCAATCATCCGCCAGTTGATGCGCCGACTTTCATTTTCTACATGGTGATTCTTTACAGCATCATCCAGCCATTGAAAGACCTTTCTAAGGCCACATACAGCATTCCCAAAGGTATGGCTTCTGTGGAGCGTGTCAACAAGATTCTCAATGCGGAGAATCCCATTAAGGAAACGCCGAATCCAGTGCATGTGGATGGACTTAAAGACGAAATTGAGTTCCGCAACATCACCTTTTCTTATAACGGACGCACCAATGTGCTTGACAATGTCAACCTTACTGTGAAGCGCGGGCAGACCATTGCCATCGTGGGACAGAGCGGTTCTGGAAAGAGCACCCTGGTGGATCTCTTGCCGCGTTACCACGACGTGACAGAGGGCGAGATTTTGCTCGATGGCATCAATGTGAAAGACATTGCGCTCAGGGACCTCCGTGCCTTGATTGGTAACGTCAACCAAGAGGCCATTCTTTTCAACGACACTTTCTTCAACAATATCGCCTTCGGCGTGGAGCATGCCACGCAGGAGGATGTGGAGGCTGCGGCGCGTATTGCCAACGCTCACGACTTCATCATGGAAAGCGAAGAAGGCTATAACACGAAGGTGGGCGACCGCGGCTGCCGTCTCTCTGGCGGCCAGCGTCAACGCATCTCCATCGCTCGTGCCATTCTTAAGAACCCCGCCATCCTTATTCTTGATGAGGCCACATCGGCCCTCGATACGGAAAACGAACGACTGGTGCAGGAGGCGCTGGAGCATTTGATGAAAACACGCACCACCATCGCCATTGCCCACCGTTTGTCGACCATCAAGAATGCCGACGAAATCTGCGTGCTCTATGAAGGACGCATCGTGGAGCGTGGCACCCACGAGGAGTTGCTCGCCTTGGGCGGCTATTATAAGCGCCTTAATGATATGCAGCAATTATAATCAGTTGTATCATCCGTTGGCAACAGTCATCCGTTGGCATCTGCCATCCGTCAATTCAAATTTGAAAACATTCAGTAAAGGCACCCCCGTTGCCTTCCCCCATACAGCATGAAGATATTAGGAATTGTCACGCTTTATAATCCACCGAAAGAGGTGGGCGAAAACCTGTCCAGCTATGCGCCCTTTCTCGACGGCCTTTATCTTTGGGACAACACCGCAGGAGGAAGTAATGTCGACAGTCTGCTTCCGCCTGAAGTGGCAAAGCGTGTGCTGATGCACCGGCGCGGCCGCAATGTGGGCATTGCGATGGCGTTGAATGCCGCCATCGATCTCGCGCTTAAAGAAGGCTATACCCATCTGCTCACGATGGACCAGGACAGCCGTTTTAAGGAAGGCACGTTTCAGGCTTACTTGCGCGACGTTGAGGCTGACACCGACGACAAACATTGGGCTTTCTGTCCGCTCATCAACCGCGACGCGCAGTCTCGCCAGCCGTTGAAGCCGCTGAAAGGACTCATCGTTTCTGGAACAATCCTCACGCGTAACTGCCTGGAAAAGGTGGGACAATTCTTCGAGCCTTTCGTCATTGACACGCTTGACACGGAATATGCCTTCCGCATCTTGCGCGACGGCGGACAAATCATGCTCTCTTCCTCAGGCAGCTTGACACACAGTTTGGGCCAGCCTCTTCGCCGGAACTTCCTGTGTTTTCATCCCGTGTCGCTCAACTATTCCCCGATGCGCACCTACTACATCTCGCGCAATCTGCTCTATCTCCATCGCACGCAGTCTGGCTTTTCGCGCCCCGACCTCCTAAAGGCATTGGTGTGGAAGCGTCCGCTTTACATCTTACTGATGGAAGGCAATAAATGGAACAAGATAGTGGCGTGGACGCGCGGCGTTTGGCAGGGATGGCGCCGAAAACTCGGGCCAGACCCGTTTTTCTCGCGCCTGTCGTGATGCGGATGCCTGAATCGTAAAGGCATCGTTTGGCCAACGGAATGAGAACCGTTTCGGAGAGTGTAAACCTCCGGCATCGGTGAGCAACGTGAAGCATATAGTTGTCGATAGGCGCCAGTGTGCACCCTTTAGAAAACCTTCCACGTGTTGGCATATCCTCATAGAATTATCTGCGAAAGAAAATGAAACAAGAAACCATCGATACGCTTTTTCAGCGCTATGAACAGATGAACGGCCAGTTGAAGCGTCCACTCGTCTATCGTGTGGGCATTGATGCTGGCTTTTTTGCGGAATACACAGCGATGCTCAACGCCATGCTCTATGCAATGGACCACGCTTGGCAGTTTCGTCTCTATGGCGACCGTGCTAACTTCGGTTACGCGTCGGGGTGGAACGATTATTTCCAGTCCTTCTGCCCAGAAGACCATCGTTCCTTCCATGCTCGATGGAATCTCTATCCAGTGGCCCCTTGGCGCTTGTGGCGTGCCTTGCCCAAGGCACAGAGAAAAAGCCAGTTGGCCTGGCGCATGAAACTCTATGCGCGGCATGCCGTTGGCCGTCTCGTGTCTTTGGCGCAGTATAAAAGCTATGTGCGCCTGAACCATAATGTGCATTTCCAGCCGCAACCCCATTACAACAACGCTATGCTGGCGCTCGATGGCGACTATCTGACAGCGTTTAAGACCGTTACGCAACTCACGTGGCGCTTCAACGAGCGGACGCAGAGCGATATAGATGCTCTCGTGCAATCATTGCCCATGAATGCCGATTACGTGGGATGCCATTTGCGCGGCGGCGACAAAATCACCGAGGCCGCGCTGATGCCCCCCGAGGCTTATGTGGACCTCATCAGGCAATATGCGCCGGGCCGCGATGTCTTCGTTTTCACCGACGACTACCGCCTCTTCCGCCGCTTGGGTGAACTCGCGCCTGAGGTGCGCTTCTTTACGCTCTGTCGGCCCGAGGAAACAGGCTACGTCAATAAAGACTTTGTCAGTGCTGGCGCCGAAGCGAAACGCCAGAGCATGACGCGCCTTTTTGCCTCCATCGAATTGCTCTTGAAGGGCCGCATGTTCTTTGGTAGTATCACCACGGGGCCAGGTATTTTCTTGCTCAAGAACCTTTATTCGAAGGGCATAGCCGTTGACTGTGCGCCAGAAATGGTGAAAGAGGCTGTCACGCTCCCCATTGCCGACCGCAGCCGCATCGCTGAGCAATATATGAAAGAATATCTCAAGAAAAACTGATGCCTCCTCGGCAGCTGTCCTGGTCTAAAGACCGTTCTGGGCAAAGCTTATGCTTTCACCATTACTTAGCTACCATACCGCATTATTGAATACCAACTTATGATAAAACAACTCCCACCCATTACCAAAAACCTGCTCATCATCAACATCATCTGCTTCTTGGCGCAGTTGGTGGGCGAGCAGCGTGGCATTGACCTTGCCGATATATTCGGTCTGCACTTCGTTCTCGCGCCAGATTTCGCGCCTTGGCAGGTGTTGACTTACATGTTTTTGCATGGCAGCTTCACCCATCTCTTCTTCAACATGTTTTCGTTGTGGATGTTCGGGCGCATCGTGGAGCAGACCATGAAGCCGTCGCGCTTCCTCCTGTTTTATTTCGTCTGCGGCATCGGTGCCGCCGTGTGCCAGGAAGTATGGCAGTTGGCCGATTATTACTTCTCGGGCATGTCGGCATTCGCCGGCGTGAGCTTCCCCGACGGCACCACCATGCCGATGGGCCTCTATCTTAACCAATGGACCACCATCGGTGCCTCTGGTGCCTGCTATGGCATCTTGCTCGCCTTCGGAATGACCTTCCCCAACGAACGCATCATGCTTCTCATACCCCCCATTCCCATTAAGGCAAAATACTTCGTGGTGGGATATGCCGCCATCGAACTTTTCTCGGCCTATACGTCAAACGACAACGTCGCTCATTTCGCCCATTTGGGTGGCATGCTCTTCGGCCTGCTGCTCATTCTCTATTGGCGCCACCGCGACCGTCGCGGCAACCGCCCCTTTGGCGGCTGGGAAACATGGACGCCGCGCCGCTCACGCAGCCTTTCCGACCGCATAAAAGACGCCTGGCGCAAACTGACGGCGCGTAAGCCCCGCATGACCGTCCATCAGGGTGGCAAGCGGTGGAACACGCACGACGCCTCCTTCAAAAGCGACGGACTGACGCCGGAACAGCAGGCGCGTGTTGACGAAATCCTCGCCAAAATTCGCCGTAGTGGTTATCAAAGTCTGACAGAAGATGAAAAAAAACTCCTTTTTGAAAAAAGCAAAAAATGAAGGGAAGGGAGGACGTAAGTCCCATCCTTTCTTTAAGCGCCTGCTTGTCGGCGCCTCATGGGCGGCAGTAGCGCTGTTGTGGCTCAGTGCCGCCAGCGTCTACGTCAACCCCTCTTACTTCCGCTTTGCCGGTGTCATCGGATTGGCCTTCCCTTTTTTCCTGGCCGTCGTCATCTTCATGCAGATCGTCATGTTGATATTCTCCGTACACCGCGCCTGGGTGCCTTTGCTTGGCCTCTGCGGCTGCATTCTTTCCATTCGCGACTATGTGCCCATCAACGTGCCCTCTGCGCCTCCAAAGGGCGCTATGAAGGTCATATCCTATAATGTGAACGGCTTTTCGGCCAACACCAAGGATGAAACAGGCACCAATGTCATCTGTGCCTATGTGAAACGCCAGCGTCCCGACATCCTCTGTATGCAGGAAGCGCATGCCTGGCCCACCATTTACGAGACCGATGTGGAGCCCGTTCTCCGCCAGCAACTCGCCTATGCCGACACCATGAATTTTACCTCCAGCACGCTCGCCTGCTTCTCGCGCTATCCCATCATCGGGAAAAAGCGCGTCTGCGACACGGGCTCGCCCAATGGTGCGACGGATTTCACCCTTTTGCTCGCGCCGCATGATACGCTCCATGTCATCAATTGCCATTTAGAGAGCATGCACCTCTCGCAAAACGACCGTTCGCAATACCACGAGATGGTGGTCAATCCGGAGAATAGTACGCCCCAAGCCAGTTCGCGCATGCTCGTCTCCAAAATCTCCAATGCGTCGGTGGTACGCTCGCGCCAAACCGTCATCACGGCGGCCTACGTGGAACGCCTGCTCAAGGCCGGCAAGAGCGTCATCCTTTGCGGTGATTTCAACGATACGCCCATTTCTTATACCCGCCATCGCATCGCCTCTACGGGACTCACAGATGCCTATGTGGCCACCGCCAACGGCATCGGGCGTTCGTTCAACCGCGATGCCATCTACGTGCGCATCGACAATATGTTTTGCTCGCCCGACTGGAAGCCTTACGATTGCCAAGTCGATGCCTCCATCAAAGAGTCTGACCATTATCCCATCATTTCCTCGTTCAAACGAAAAAAGTAATGGTGAAAAAATAACTTGACCAATTTTGTGGAATAAGGAGTTATTTCTTATGCCCTGTCTTTTTGCCGCTTTTGAAATTTCTCATCGGTCACATAGCCCGCTATGCTCCCTCTTCCAAATCCCAAAACCAACAAAAATATAGGTCAAAATTGCTCAACTTATTCTTTCACCATTACTAAATGACGGACAAACCGTTTTCAAAGATACAGCCCCGTGCAGGATTCACCCCCTGTGCGGGGTTATTTTCTGCCTGCGCGGCGTTGCTCCGCACTGGTTCGTCTTTCTCGCCGTCGTTCAAAATCGTTTATTCTGTCCGAATAATAAAACGTTCTCCTCACGAACCCCCATCATGATTAAGCTACGTCGCCAGCCCGGAATGAGGAAGGGAAAGTCGGGTTGTCGCATATAAAAAGAAACTTTTTGGCCAAGCAAAAACGGGGAATTTTTCGCCTTCCTCCACTAACTGAATGATTGCTAACGATATGCCGATGCAACCTTCAAGGAGAGGTTGAAATGGAAAACTTTTCGGACTCGCAGAGAAGAAAAAGTTTCCCAAAAGTTTTATGAAATTTATTTGGGAAAAGATTTTGTTATACGACTTAAAAGCGTAACTTTGCAACCGCAACGGAGAAGAAAAATCCGCAAATATTTTCCAGGATTCCTTCTCCGGATATTTCCGCTGAGCTTTCTTATTTATTCGGTGGAAATAAATAAAACGTTGATATTCAAGGCGGTAAAAATAATGATTGTCTTAGTCAACGGGAGCATTTAGTCTTTTCTCGGTCATTCGCCAGTAAAGTCTGTTCTCCTTGTCGCACCTCGTAATCCACCTTAATCGGACAAGAGGAAAAATGAACTTTTTCGGAAAACTTTTTCCAGTCAAAAAAGTAAAAAGTTTTCCAAAACGAAAATTTTCTCGTCCTTCTCCCGGCGCTTGAAAACGCCGGAGAAAGACCTGAAATTGGGGCGGCCAAAAGCCGACAGCCCCGTGCCAGTATGTAATTTAACCACACATCATATATCAATCAACATGAGCACCGATTCATTCATCATCACCAAGCGCGACGGAAGCACAGAAGCGTTTTCCGTTGAAAAAATAAAGAGTGCCATCCTCAAGGCATTCACCTCAGTCAACGAACCCCTCGACAACGAAGGTTTGCAGAAGATTGTCGGACAACTCAAGTTCTGCAACGGCATGAGCGTGGAAGACATCCAAAACCAGGTTGAAGTGGCCCTCATGAGCCTGAAGCACTTCAAGGCCGCCAAGGAATTTATGATTTACCGCAAGCGCCACGAAGACGACCGCGAAACGGCCGACAAGCTCCGCTTCCTCATCGACTATTGCAACGCTGCCAACCCAGCAACAGGTTCGAAGTTCGACTCCAACGCCAACGTGGAGAACAAAAACATTGCCACGCTCATCGGTGAGCTGCCAAAACAAGGTTTCATCCGTCTCAACCGCCGCTTACTCTGCGACAAAATCAAGAGCATGTATGGCAAAGAGACGTCCGACCGCTATCTCTATCTGCTCAACAACCACTATATCTATAAGAACGACGAGACGAGCCTTGCCAATTATTGCGCCTCCATCACCATGTATCCGTGGCTTTTGGCGGGAACGAAGAGCATCGGCGGCAACTCCACGGAGCCGACCAACCTGAAATCGTTCTGCGGCGGCTTTGTCAACATGGTGTTCATCGTTTCTTCCATGCTCTCGGGCGCTTGCGCCACGCCGGAGTTCATCATGTATATGAGCCACTTCCTTGAATTGGAATACGGCAAAGACTATTTTGAAAACGCCGACAAGGTGGTTGACCTCTCTTCGCGCCAGCGCACCATCGACAAGGTCATCACCGACTGCTTCGAGCAAATCGTTTATTCCATCAACCAGCCAACGGGCGCAAGAAACTTCCAGTCGGTGTTCTGGAATATATCATACTACGACAAGTATTATTTCGAAAGCATCTTCGGCGACTTCTATTTCCCCGACGGCACGAAACCTTCATGGCCCGCTGTCAGCTGGCTGCAGAAGCGCTTCATGCGCTGGTTCAACCAGGAGCGCACGAAAACCGTGCTCACCTTCCCAGTGGAGACCATGGCATTGCTCACGAAGGACGGCGACGTCATCGACAAGGAATATGCCGACTTCACCGCGCAGATGTATTCAGAAGGCCATTCCTTCTTCACCTACATGAGCGACAACGCCGACTCTCTGGCCTCTTGCTGCCGCTTGCGCAACGAAATCCAGGACAACGGCTTCAGCTATACGCTCGGTGCCGGCGGTGTCTCAACGGGTTCCAAGAGTGTGCTGACCATCAATATCAACCGCTGCGTGCAGCAGGCAACGCGTGAAGGCCGTTCCTATGTGGAATACCTCGATGGCATCGTCGACCTCGTCCATAAGGTGCAGATGGCCTACAACGCCAACCTCGAAGACCTCCTCAAGAAAGGCATGCTGCCGCTCTTCGATGCTGGCTATATCAACATCAAGCGCCAGTATCTGACCATCGGTGTGAACGGCATCGTGGAAGCCGCAGAAAGCCTCGGTATGACCATTTCCGACAATGAGGAATACGCCACGTTTGTCGGCAACATCCTGGGCCTCGTGGAACACTACAACAAGAAATACCGCACGAAGGACCTCCTTTTCAACTGCGAGATGATTCCGGCAGAGAACGTAGGCGTTAAGCATGCGCGTTGGGACCGTGAAGACGGCTACTACGTGCCGCGCGATTGCTACAATAGCTATTTCTATGTTGTGGAAGACACCAACACCGACGTCATCGAAAAGTTCCGCCTGCACGGCCGCAAATACATCGAGCATCTGACGGGTGGCTCTGCGCTCCACATGAACCTCGACGAGCACCTTTCGCAGCCGCAATATCGCCAGCTCCTGCGCGTGGCCGCCAAGGAAGGATGCAACTATTTCACGTTCAACATCCCCAACACGCTTTGCAAGGATTGCGGACACATCGACAAGCGCTTCCTCAAGGAATGTCCCCATTGCGGTTCGAAAAACGTGGACTATCTCACGCGCATCATCGGCTATCTCAAGCGCGTCTCCAACTTCTCTCTCGATCGCCAGAAAGAGGCTTCACGCCGCTTCTATGCCCACGTGCAGAAGTAATCAGGTGGTCAGAATATTTTCTGAACGTCCACCTGTTGGCAGCGCAAGCAAACAGCATAGTTTCTCATGAAAGAATACAGGTCTTGCCTCTTTGGATGTGATCCAGCGGGCAAGGCCTGTACTTTTTTATCGCAGTTTTTTACCTCCCAACAATATATTATTCCACATGCTCAAATACGTCAATCACGATATCGTTTTCCAGGAGTTTCCCGATGAGGTGACCCTGGCCATCAATCTCTCGCTCTGTCCCAATGGCTGTCCGGGTTGCCACAGTGCCTATCTGCAGGGCAATGTCGGCGACGAACTCACCGAGGAGCGTCTACGGGCCATCCTCGACAATTACATCGGCGAAATCACCTGTGTCGGCTTTATGGGTGGCGACAACGACCCCGCGCGGGTCATGCAACTCGCCCGTATGGTTCAGGAAACATACGCTGGAAAGCTTCATACAGGCTGGTACAGCGGCCGTAGCAAACTTCCTGAGGGATTCCAGCCCGAAGCGCTCAACTACGTCAAATTGGGTCCCTATCGCGCCGACAGCGGCCCTTTGAAGGAGCGCACCACCAACCAACGCCTCTACCGCATCCGTCATGAGGCCGTTGAGAGCGGAAAATACCTCGAAGACATCACACACCGCTTCTGGAGATAAATGCCAGCTAAAAGCCTTGAACCTAAGGTGTTCAAAAAACAGAAAAATCTCTGCGCGGTTTAAGTAAAATAGCAAGTGGCGTAGCAACAAGAGGCGCTGCCCGAACATTCTGTGAAGGTCTGGGGCGAAGCACTGTAGCTCACTTTGCTCGCAAAGTGAGGGGGTCGAATATTATGGCGGCCAAACACGAGCTGAAAATCCATCAAAGTCATGCCCCAGAGCGTTGGTCATGTTCGCTACGTGTTCGTGGCCCTCACTTTGCGAGCAAAGTGAGCTACAATGCTGGCGCCGCAACAGACGATTATGCGGGCCAGCGCAAATCTCCGCTGCGAGGGCGCTACCGCTAACCTTGATTTCTCTTGATTTTGAACGCCCAACCTTCAGGGCCGCATTATAACCGTCTACACGCGTAGACGATTTTGAACAAACAAAAACAAGGGGGACTTCGCTTCGCAGCGATGTCCCCCTTGTGTAGTTTATGCTTGTGTAGGTAAACCTGGCCATGTCAAACACAAATTTACAATAGTTACATACATCGGCCTCTACCGACATAACCCAATATGCATACCGAATAAATGAAAGCACAATATCAGGTTCACCATACATAACCTACTTTTTGCACCCTGCGCGTAATGTCGAATCTCTTCGAGATGTGGCAGGATACGAGGCGGAAAAATTTAAAACCGCCTAAAATTCATTACATTTTCTTTTATTTCGGCATCAACGCATTGACTGCGTGACACCGCAATATACCATACCAACTATTTTTTCTTTAGGATACCCTGCGGCCGCTCTCATGCGAGAGGTCAGCCGTCGAGGCTTCCTTATTTCATGCAAATTATTTATGCTTTTTCTTCAAGGCCTGAAATCATCATCCACCAGCCGAAGCCAACGCTTGCCAATGCTGCCAAGTTGAACAGCGGGATGAAGCTCAGGATGGCCACCAAATGGCCGATCATCATGAACATGCCAGGCTTGTTGCCGCTCTTGCCGAAGGAAGTGCTATTCATCAGCTTGATGTAGCCAATCAAAACAACCACCCATGCTGCAACGGCGAGAATCCATCCCAGGAAGTTGACAAACGGGAAGAAGTTGAACAACGTGGCCACGGCATAGAGAATGGCGCCCACGAAGAACAACTGCATACCGCTGCGGCCAGCCTCGTCAAGATGAACGGCGAGTTTGCCTTTCCATACGCAGAGATAGATGAATGCCGCAATGCCGCAAAGACCTGCCAGCCAGTGTGTTTCCATCAACCCCATCGGGATGTTGTAGAAGCGGTCGAAGAAGGCCACCAGAGAGCCAATCATCATGAAGGAAGCTATCTTTGAGACTGGATTGCGCCAAGCGCCAACCACGTCTTTATAGGCAAAAACCATTGCAACGACCAAGGCTGCAACGCCGAAGATGCCAATCCAGAAGAGCAGAGGCACCAAGGAGAGCAGACCGAAGAATATGCCGCCACCAGTGCAACCGAGAACCACCCAGTTGGGCTGACGCTTCGCTGCCGTCGCATCTTGAATCATGAAGATGGCGCCGATGACAGATAGGGCAGTACCTCCCAGAATGAGCAACACGCGCGAAATGATGAGCAACGTGCCAATCCAGCCCAAGTTGATGAAGCTCAGAAGACCTCTCAGCAGGGCGATGACGGACTCTGCAAAGTTGGGAATGCTGCCGCAGAAGAGCAACACGATACCAGAAAGCAGGAAAAGGAAATTCCGAATTTGTTTGTTCTGTACCATAATTTTTTCGTTTTATGTTATACTTCAAGTGTCTTTCAGAGTTTCGTTCCCGCCAGTCTTTGTCGAACAATCGTGTGTTTCATGATTGGCGTTGCGTGTACTCGGCAGGTGTCAACACCGCAAAGTTAATAACTTTTTATGACAAACCAAACGTTCTGTTAATTATTTTTCAGTCAAACGAAATATTTATTTTGCAAAACATGGAGGTAAAATAAAAACCTCTTAGTTTTTAGTCGAATTTTCGGGT
>UMGH01010446.1_pt1 | contig 24032 bp, 23 predicted proteins | sample 1965231 | NCBI WGS metagenome assembly UMGH01 (sample SAMEA4836068, study PRJEB28245) | human gut metagenome | biome: gut microbiome; material: fecal sample | place: Denmark | collected 2008 | reverse complement strand
TGGGCGACTTTTTTAAATTGTCATGAGGGTTTCATTGTTGTTTCTTTTTATTGTTAGATAATCTGTTTTTATAAATAGTAGTAATATCCCATGCCAATGTAGATATACTGAGTTCTACCATAGAAGTTTCTTCCTGTTTGAACTATATAATCAACATTGTTCAATCGTACTTTCCACACTCCTTCTTTATCTTTATACAACGTGGCGTATCGGGTGACTATATTCCAGCAACCATTGTAATATGAGTAAATAGGAACTGTAGAACTATTGCTGGTGTTGCGTCCCCTAAATGAGGTAGTATTTTGAACAGGAACAGACACATAACCATAACCTCTACATGCTTGACAAACTACAGCCCCACACACAGTCATCCATCCTCCAGTTCCTCGACAGTTGTTACAAACAACATTCTGATAATTTTGAGCATTTACTGATGTAATGGCGCAAACGAAAAGAATCAAAGTACAAATAATAGACTTCATATCTCAATACCCTAATCCGTGTCGGGCACAACTTCTAAGTTTGTTATTTGTCTGTTTATGAGATATAGAGTACCGAAGTAACCATTTACTATCAGAAAATGTTTATTTTGTGATTTTCTGCATTGAAAAACAAAAAGCAGAAGACCATGGAATATAAACTACATAGCCTTCTGCTCTCTTATACTTTCAGAATAATCCTGCTGATTGATTATCTTTTCAAAGTGAACTTCTTTACAACCTTACCTTTTCTGTCAATAGCTCCATAAAGATTGATTTCTTCATCATCTGTCATACCGAATCCATCTTCATCACGATAGTACATACCATCAGGATTAAGCTGCCATTCCACTTCTGCCACGCCATTTTTATATTGATATACATGACCAGGGAAATGAAACGAATGCGCTTTTGCTCTTTCAAAAGCATCTTGTGGAAGCCCTTTCATACTATCCCAGTCAATATCTTCATCTGTCACAATTTGCAATACCTCATCAATAGACATGAACTCGTATGCGCATCTTGCCTCTTTGTCCATCAAGTAACGTGGTTTCCAATACCGCCCAATCACCTGAGTCACTAATGCCATATCTTCCCCCCAATCATTTTGTACAAGTGGTAGACCTTGATATTGTGATAAACATAATTCTCTATATAGTTTTTCATCTTCTGACATATCTATATCATTTGACTTTCCCTCTTCATACACCAAATCCCATGGATTATCATTACAGATTATTAACCCCTCCATCTTACCTTGTACAAAATCATTTTCATCTGTATCATCTTTATTCTTAGCCTTAGCAAGGTATCGGAGTTTTCTTATCAAATCACGTTCTTCTTCATTCGCAATATCATAAGCAATTTAAATGTAACTGTCAAAAGATTTCTGAATCGCTTCGGTTGCTTGCTCCAATATTTCATCATTACCTTTCTTGGCTATAATGTTCATCGCACAGGCCATAAGCCGTCCAGCAAATCGTGAGTTACTTAGGTTGGGGGCATCACCTAAAACTTCGTTATATCCATCTTTCAGTTTGATTGACACATTATTTCCACCTGTAGATTTTGCGTGCATATTCATCTTTGCTTCTTCGTATGACTCATATCCGAATATAGCGGCAGCCAACGATTCGAAGTTTTTGTCATCGAGAATATCGACCGAACGAATCATTAAGTTTCGAATTTCATCTGAAGTGTTGTCTGACAACTCTTCAAATTCTTTCACTGTGGCCACAATAATATTATAACCGTCTTCTTTTTCTGACAAATAAACCTGTGCCTCAGGCAAAACACCAGCAGCTTCTTTACCAATTCTTTTAACCTCTAACCTCGTAGTTAGCAGCAAATGCTACATTAGCATCTACTGGTATAGGGAAAGGAACATACACAAGCAGGCTATTACCTTCTATACAGGTTAATGCAACATTGAACACACAATGTTTGCCTTCTACTTCTGTTGCAAATTTGTGTCCCTCTCGATTGGGGCTGATTCCCGACGAAGAAAACATCTTTACGATACATTCTTCAAGAGTAAGTTTCTTTTGTGTATCGTTCCCTATATGTTTGAAAAAGTTGAATAATCCCATAATTCATGAGTTGCTTTTTGCTATCTAATCAGTAATTTCCAACAATTGTATTCCTGTTGTCCTTACATTACTAAAAACTTTTAGGTCAAATACACTTTTAATGTAATGAGCAGTTCTTGATTGACAACCCATTCGTATCATATCAAACACTAAGGCGCCATCAATGTGTTTTATCGGACAGAATCTTTCCAAGTTTGGCATATACATATCGTCGCAGATGAAATATCCTTTCCATGTTGCATAGTTTTGACCTTGTGCATGAAACCAGTTGCCAATACGCATATCACGCTCTATTTTATGAAAACAAACTGGTGAAGGTCTCAATGTGGCCTTGGTACACTCAAATTTAATATCCTCTTTATGAAACATTGCAGAGCAGAACTTAATGCGTTCTATCACTATTTGTGGCATTTGACTTACACGAATCTTTCCCATTGTATGAATCGGGTTATAGTAAAACTCATAAAAATCTTTCGTTGCCAACACCCAAAAGCAATCACTAACATATAGAGTGTACCCCTCTTCCTTTTCCAATCTGTCTATCCAATAGAAAGGCACATTATGTGGCGATAAAAAATCTCTCATATTAACATACCCTAATCCGTGTCGAGCGCAACTTCTAATCGTTTTATAATAGAGATGTTGCAAGCCATCAAAACCTATCAAACAATAATAAAAAAACGAGACTTGGTTTTCTTTATTCCCAAATCTCGCTCTTTTCTTAACGTCTTATATTTTTTTAGTTCTTTGTAATCTTAAAGCCCAATTTCAATATGAGTTTAATTGTTTCAACAGACGTATTGCGGTCGTATTCCTTCTCTTCCTCTGATAACTCTTCATAAGGTACAAGACATGGATGTTTCTTCTCTGTATCGTTGCGCTCCTCTCCATACGTCCAACCATCTTTCATACGTCCTGCCGACCATACCTCATGCACATTTTTGGCTATGTCCTCTGCCAAAGCATTGAGTTCCTTTGACAATGCCACGTCCTTCGTATCGATTGGGTGTGGTGTGTAGTTGTTTTTGTTCATAGTTCGTGATGTTTAATTAGTTTTTTGTATGTAGAGAGGAAACAAAAGATAACAATCTATCAATTGCTCTCTTTTTTTGTATCAAAGGCATCCAACAGAATAAATGGTGCCCACTTTTCACCCTTTGAAAAATCTTTTCCTTTTCCGAAGTCATGTTCACGAAGATAGCGTTGAGCCTTTATAAGTGCTTCACGTTTAGAAAGACCACTTACTAATCCCTTATAGAAACATTTCATCAGCTCACAAGTAGCCTCGTCTGATACTGATTTTAAAGACATGAGCAAAGTATGTACACCTGCATTTTTGAAACCACGTTGTAATCCGAAAATACCATCAATTCCTTGTGCGCCAATCCCCGTATAACATGCTGACAATACAGCCATATCGCATTGACGAAGATTCATGCTTGCCACGTCGGCAGCCGAAACATATCCGTCCTCATCTTCAAGCTTCTCCGTTTGGTTGCTTCCAGCCAATGCCAGCACACTCATTTGCATGGCCTCATCCTCACCGGTCTTGCTGTCTCCCTTATACTCGCCATGCGAAGATATGTGCAATATTGCAGGGCAGTTATCTGATAGTCTGCGGAAAGCATATTCAGTAGCTTTGGCTCTGTCATATACTTTCACCTTATACTGTTTTTTCATCGCCTTTTCTACCGCATCAATCTCTGGACGGGAATATTTCAATTGTCCGAAGCCGACACGATTCTTAGCCACTTTTGCTGTCTCATAATCAATGTCTCCAAAAACACTTAGAATTCTGCTTGTGGAGATATGGTATTCCTTGCAAAGTTCTTTGGTAGAAGAGACACGATACACTTCATATCTCTCAGAGAAAGGCTTGTCGCCATCCTTCAGGTATTCTACAGCGACATTGCTCAGCATATTATTGGGTGCGAAGAATATACGCTTCTTTCCGTCAAGATGCTTTCTTAAAGCTCCACCCCAGAAATATCTGTTATATGTGTCATTGTCATAGAGATCATTTCTACTAGTTAGGTTTTTAATGATGGCACGTGTGCTCACTACTTCCATCACGGGCTTACCTGTCGAGTTGAGGATAAGAGCTAACAAATATGAGTCTTTATCGAGTGGAGACATCTGTACCATAGTAAACTCAATAGCAACATCATCATCATTAAGATGTTTTTGTACATCTTGCCATGTATAAGAAAGGTATTCAGTATAGTCTTTCACTTCCTTACAACCTTTCATTAGCTTTTGTTCCAAAGGAATGTTTTGTTCTTTCAAGGCAAGTACTTTTTGCAAGTTTTCGTCAGAAGCCTCTGTTTGTAGTCTATCTATCTCTTGCTGATTTACTTTTATTTGTTGCCAGATATTCTTCAAGTTTTTGTCAGACATGCTGCCTAAAACTTTCTCAAATTCAATGCTGGAATTGAGCATGATGCCCTTTGACAATAGTTCGAGATTATAAAATGTCGGGATAAAATACTGCATTTTGTTTGTTGCCGTGTCTGGCAATGTGGCAATGTCATAGCAGAAATCATCAATGTGCTGCTGCTGCTCTTTCCACACCCTACTGCGGTTCTTTTCTGTCATCAATGCAAAACGTTCACGGAGCATGTTTCTCAGATTATCAGCATATAAAGAGTAGAATTCCGATGCTTTTATATAATTATTGACTCCGAAATAACAACCTGCAATCGTATTGAGCGAGTTAGTATATGTCATAGAACCCAAATATTTCCTTGTAGTTTCTAAAGAAGGCAATTCATTGTCCAACAGACGCTGGTATACAGCCTTGCTTTTATTCTCGGCATCTTGTTCCATTTTGTCAGCGGTATCATTGTCACCAGCTTTACGCAAACACACCATTAAAGAGGAATAGGTATTTGAGTATTTCGTATCAAGGTTCAAAGTCTTGTATATGTCTAGTGCCATTTGATAATGCTTTTTGGCATCCTCAAATTTCTTCAACCTCACTTCCACTTTTGCCATATTCTCTAGAGCGTCGGCATGTTTTTCGCTTTTAGGTTTCCAAGCCGAATACCCATCCAGTTCTATTTGATAAGTATCTAGAGCTTCTTGGTATTTTTGCTGACAATACAAAGCATCGCCAAGACTAAGAATGCCCATCAGATAGAATTTCTTTTCGGTTTCATCCTTTTGTTTCTTGAAACAATCTACTGCATCTCTTGAACAAATTTCAGCCTTGTCATATTGGCTAGCAAGCATATAATTCTGTGCAGCCCAATACATATCAGTTCCCATGTGTACAGGGTTCGTACCCAGTTCTTTCCAACGGTTAGAGGCTGAGAGATAATATTGTGCACAACTAAGAAAATCACGCACCTCAAACAATATCTTTGCGTAAGCTTCCTCTACCTCAATACGTTGTTCTTCTGTCTGGCAAAGTTTCAAACTCTCATGTATGTACTCGCGTCCTTTTGACTCATCGCCATGCATGATATAGTATTGTGCACGTTCAAGTTTGCACTTGTAATCGTTGCAAGGCAGAGTGAGTTCATGCTGATTGTGTTCTTCCATCAACTCCATCACCATCTGGATTTTGTTTTTGTCATCCAGTTCTGTATATGCGGATGACATGGCGTTGAGAATTTGCTCATACGCTTTACCATGTTTCTTGACTTTTTGCAAGGCTATCTCCCAACATCTTCCAGCTGAGCGGTAATCCTTGTCACGATACAGCATGACAGCAAGGTCGCGTATGGATGTGGAATCCACCGCAGTGAAGTCACGCTTCAGAAACTGTTCCATTTTAGAACGGTCGGCTGTTGCCTCCTTATACAAAGTCTTTGCAGTCTCAGTCTGCGCCATGACAGAAGCAGCAGACAGCAACATACCTATGAAGATAGTACTTCTTTTCATAATTTACAAATTTGCTTATTCAACGATGATAGCCACACTTTTGGGCTCTCTATATTTATTTTCGATGGTAATATACACCACACATTTCCCACTTGGCATTTTGATTTCGTCAAGCAGTCTGCTTGGCGCTCCGCGATATTCATCAGATGTAACCTTGTAGGGTTTGGAGACATGCCCCCTGGCATCCTTGACGATTACGGAAAGATTGATAAGACCATTCACTTCTGCAACAGCTCCAACATGCAAGGTCTTTGCCATGTGGTTCATCTTGTATGTCACCTTCTTGCCTGCCCCGACACATTTTGTTCCAAGATACACATTGCCCCCTCTTGCATCGGCTGCTTGTTCCTTGGCATATTCTTTAGCCTTTTTAAACACATTGTTTCCTTTGCTCATTTCATTGAAGAAACTTGAGGTGAAAACCATATGCTTTTTTATGTTAGCTTCCCCCCTCACATCTTCATTCTGCATGATAAGCATCGACCACTTGGCATCTGTGATAAGTTTCAGAGCTTCCTTTATCTCGGTTTTGCTTCCTTCATCATCGCTCATAGATGATTGTGCCTTTAGACAGGCTTTATATATCTTCATGAAATCTTCACTCTGGCAAAATGCTGTTGCATAAAAGCATGCATACAATATCAAAGTAATAATTGTTCTTTTTACCATATCTATAGTTTTTATCGCATTAGTACAAGTCTCATTCCTATGGTGGGGCTACCTTCATTTCCAGTTGCCGAATCCACGTATGTGATAGTCACCTCATCGGCAATAGATTGAAAATAGCCACCACGAATATGCTTTTTCCTTTTGTTGGCATCTTCACAAGCGCACCATTCCGCCACATTGCCCGACAAATCGTATATTTCTCGTTCACATGGTTTCTTGCTTCCTATCTCCATCAGTCTGTTCGTGGCATATACAGCCACGTCATCAGGATTGTCACTACCAGCATAGCGCATCTTCGCCTTATCTGGAAATCCATTCTTCTGAAAGTTCTTGTTTGGATAACCTGCTGCATATTCCCATTGGGCTTCCGTTGGAAGACTGAAGACCAAGCCTGTAAGATGATTCAGCCGATTGATGAAGTTCATGCAATCATTCCATGAGATATCTACCATAGGCAACTTGTCGCTACCTGTTACAGAATCATTCATCACGACATGCCATTCACGCTGGGTCAACTCAAACTTAGCCATATAGAAATCGTTCTTTATAGTCTCCTGATGAAGAGGATTCTCCAAGCCATCTTCTCTCGTTGTTCCCATCATGAAAGTACCCTTGGGTACGAGCATCATGTTATTGATGATTTTCCGCAATACTCGTAATTGTTTTAAGGAACAATCTTGGTTCCAGTCAATACGAATGGAGTCATTGCTTTTTCTTGCTATAGCATCATTGATAGGTACATTACCAGTTCCTTTTAGTGATACGAATTCTTTAATGCTGTCAGCACATTGGTTGCCATAGAACCATGTTTCACTTTGGAATTTCTCATAATCAGACATGCTTCTCAGATTTTCAAACGTTCTCTTCTCCGTCACCCATTTCAAGCCACTAAATACACCAGCAAGCACAAAGGCTGTTATCAACACAATCGTACCAATCTGAAGCAAGCGATGCTTATACAAGCGTGTCTTCAAATGTTTCTTTATTTTTGGCAGAATATCCTTGAACAGGAAATTCTTGCTGTCTTGATATTTCTGGGCTTGGTATTTGTTGAACAACTTGATGTCATCCGGCAATTCCAACTTGTCAAAGTTGAAGATGTCAGAATTAACAGGAACCACAGGGATAATGTTTTTCCCCTTGGCGATAGCACGCGCTATCTCCAAACGCACAAAGTCAATGCGTTTGTCTTCCTCCCTTACTTTCTCACCAGTAGTCTTGCGACGTTCGTATTTCTCTGTTATGAAGGCAGCTTCAAGGGCAGGAAAGTCCTCTACGGAGCAAGTTGCCAATCTCTGGTACCATTGTGCTTCTTCCTCATTGATATTCGCCAAGGTACTGGTTCCTATGATGGCAATAAAGTCGGTACAGGCATCCAGTCGTCTCATAATCTCCAGGTCGAACCTTCCGTCCAGATTCTCCCTATCGAAACTTACAAGACCTTTATAGCCAGAAGCTTCCAACAAAGAAAGCAGATGCTCTGCCTTGTCGGCTGTATCGTCATGACGATAGGAGATGAATATTTTATAATTTCGGTTGGACATTGATTACTTTTTTTCTTACACTTTTTTTGTGAGACTTCATTTTTCTTTTGCAGGTTCATATCCTTGACAAACAGCTTTTCCATACCATTCTTGGGCTTTAGTTTGGTCTATTTCCACGCCCCATCCGTTGGCATAACATTCGCCTACCATATATTGTGATTTGCTATTACCTTTTTCTGCCCCTCGCATATACCAAGCTAATGCTTCTTTTTCATTGGTAGTTACTCCCCAACCATTCAATCGGTAGTCAGCTAGATTACGCTGTGCACTGGCATATCCCATCTCAGCTGCATATAGAAACCATTGAGCAGCCTTTTGCAAGTTGCGCTCGTAGCCATGTCCTTCAAAATGGTATATGGCTATAGCATTTATAGCATTGGCAGACCTCATGTCGGCAGCTTCAATGTTCCTTGTCAAGGCGCTCCACCATATCCGACACATGGGTAAACATCTCCACATATACAGAGTCACTGCCCAGTTCTTCTTTCGTCTGGTTGATAAACGTTTCGGCATAACCTGAGATGATGTTGTCGAGCGATTCATTTTTATAGGAAATGTTTTGCTTCTTGTAGCGTGCCACATCGAGGAAAGCGCTTGTGGTCGTCGCGAAATCGATAATCACATCGTCGAAGCGATTGCCTGGACAACAGATGCGCGAAACGATGGTGCCACGCTTCATCCGAGTGGTCAATTTTTCATTCGTCAGGGAGTCGACACCAAGTTTTTCCGACATCTCGCAGCTCAGATAGAGCATGCGCTTCTTGTGACTCTCGATATCCTCCTGCGTGGTGGGCATCAAGATGTAGATTTTGAATTTCTCACCCTTTTCCTTCATGTGCTCAATGACAGGCGAGAGGAAATTCTTGGTATATCCCGTCACGAGCGAATGAGGGAAAACGTCCCTTTCAAACTGCACCAGTTCCTCCGTCTGATGAATCAGTTGGTTGTTCTTGTAGACAGTACTCACGAGACTCAAGATAACCACTACCGTACAAGCGAACACAAACGCAATGAAACGTTTCATCCTCGTACGCTTTATTTGGGCATAGCTCTCATAGCGATTGTAAATGACCGAGAAGTCAACCTTGAGCAGGAAGGAGATGATTTGGAACAGGCAGTAGTTGTTAACCTCACTGCCTTCAGAGAGCGTGGTATTATAGATGGGGAAATGTCTGTTCATCACAGGCGTGTTTTTGATGCATGGCGGAATACGATCTGGCGTCACGTCATCGATGAAAAAAGGGATGATGAGGTCGTAGTCATTGTCGTGGGTAGCAAGGAAATAGGCCACCTCCTTTTCGACGTATTCCGACTTCGCCGAATTCACACTGCATATCAGCACTAGATAGCGCGAGCGTTCCAGATGCACCTTGATGTTCTCATTGAAAGGATGCGTGTCAACGGTCAAATCCTTCGTGTCGAGAAACACTGGGCGCATATACTTCGTGTCGGGCGGAAAATTCTCCGGACGAACAAATGACTTCGGATAGACATAACGTTCCAATCGACCATGAAGCCAATTGGCAATAGCCTTATCCCTTCGCGAATATGAAATGAATGCCAATAACTTTTCCATCTTTCATCAGTTTTCTATGGTTGTCGTTCGCGACAAATATACGAAAGAATTCCAGATTTTCACGTTTATTCTGCAAAAAAACAAACGTATAATTCTCGTGCATTTTTCATATGTGATAGCACAGAATCTTTTGTATTCTTGCAAATCAGTAATCCAAAATATTACCTTGTCAAGAAGTTTTTTAGAATGGCATTGTTCGAACTCCCATAAATAATTATCTGTAGTGTTTATTCTCATCAATATAAATACAGCTTTGTCCATCATGGTCAATACATTCTCCTTCCAGTTCTCGCCAATATAAAGATGCTGAGCGCCATTATTCGATGGATAGAATTCATTGGGTCTTCCTACTTCAAATACTTTGGAATAGTTTTGAAGTAAATATAGTATACGAAATTCATCCAGTACTTTCTTTTTATCATCTTTGAAACTACGTAGATATAAAATAAAAGAATCCATATACTTTATATGTTTCTCATCATATATTTTTTTTGTACCGAACAAGAATTCTCCAAAGTGATATATTGGAACTACCAGGAGTATTCCAGCTATAATTGCGCCTATATTGTAAGACAAATGTTCATTACTTTTTATTCCATGAAAAATCACAGGAAGACAACCTATGGATATTAAGCAAATCATCAATACATGGGATGCTATTCTTGAATATTTTGCAACAGTATAGCTGTGACCATATGATATGATTATTCTTAGCGGTATCGAAATAAAGAGAAAGATAATGAGTAATATAAGCATAGATATTCCTTTTATGGTATCAAATTCTTTTGCAAACTACACTTCGATTTTTACTGATTCTCCTTATTAATCAAATTCACTACCACCTTCACCATCACATCTTTCTCCTCCGTCCTGCTTTCGGCAATCATCAGCGTGAGGGCAACGAGGGTGTTGTCGGCTATGCGCTTGTGACCATCCTCTGCGTAAAGCACATGGTTGTTGTTGAGGAACCATAGGAACAGCATGGCGGCAATGCGCTTGTTGCCATCGCTGAAGGAATGATTCTTTACTACAAGGTAAAGCAACATGGCTGCCTTTTCCTCAACTGATGGATAGAGGTCTTCGCCTCCAAAAGTCTGATAGATTTGCCCGATACTACTCTTAAAGGAATCGTCCTTCTCATTAGCAAACCACTGGCTTCCGCCAAACTTCTCCTTCAAGGCATTGATGGCCTCCATCGCATTCTCGTAGGTAGCACGAAACGGCTCTTCCTTGGTGGTCTTCTGTATGGAGAGGGATTGATAATCGTAGTGGTCCAACGTGTCGAGCGCATAGACATAGTCGCTGATGACGTTGAAGAGTCCGCCGTATTCCTCAGAGGTAACCTTCTCCTGTAAGCCCACGGTACGAGACATCAAGCGCACCACGTCCTTGAGTTCGTTGTAGCGGTCAAGCTTTATCTGTTGGTTGATGGCATAGCCCTTGATGAGGTATTGCTTGAGGACAGAAGTAGCCCAACGACGGAAAGAGGTCGCATTCTTACTGTTCACCCTATAGCCAACGGATATTATCATATCCAAGTTGTAATAAGGAATTTCACGAAGAATACTACGATTTCCCTCTGTTCGAACCTGTGCATTTTTTGCACAGGTTGAATTTTGATCAAGTTCTTCCGACTTGTAAATATTACGAATATGTCGAACTATAGAAGTTCTATCTACTCCAAACAACTCCGCCATTTGGCTCTGAGTCAGCCACACCGTATCATTCTCCAGCTTCACGTTCAGCTGTATGCTTCCGTCCTGAGAGCAGTATATTTCTATAGAATTGTTCATGATTTCAATTATTTTAGTTAGCTTTGTCCGTCGTTTAGTTATTGAGCCATCAATACCGTAGTCTTTACAACTTCGTAGTCATAACCCTGTGTCTCGCAGTCCAACTTATTCCAGTCAACTATACATGAATGTTGCTTTGTCACCTCGTCACATGTACCACTGATAAGCTTCTGGACTTCATCTGTCATCGGCACATACCCCATCATGATGTGCGAGGCATTCCAGCGCAGATGTTCGCATATCGACACGTTGTAGAGACTTATGAGCCATGGAGTGATTTCTTCTTTGTCTATGTCGATTATGGATTTGTCTTTCTTCCAGTTCTGGAGCGAAAGAGAAACTTGTCTTTCTGTGATATTCAGGAGTTTCATCTTTGTGTAGCAGTGCTGACAGTTGGCTTTATCCTGTCCTTCTTTGCGCCGGAGGCTACGTTTCCCGTAAATTTTGCCAAGTTTCATTATTTCTTTTTCGCGTCTTTCACCCCATGTTGTTTTGGAACCAACAGCCTTGCAGTAAGAATTATAAAACTTAATAGCTTCCTCTTCATAATGGTTCTTTACTATTATGTTGTAGCAGTATAGTTCTTTTGTATTACCGAAATATTCCATGGCGCATATTCGTTTCCAGAACAAAACTCTTTATAAACCTTTACAGCTGCGTCAAACTTCACAATGCTGTTATCGCTGTACATTCTTACAAATACCTTGAAATGCGACATTTTCTTTGTACGGTACAACAGAGCCTTATCCATTATCATTGATGCGATGTCCATGTTTGCCTCATCACTTCCTGCGGCCACAATGACGTAGTTCATCTGCTCGATATTGGCATTTAGAAACTTGTCGAATTCCACAGAACCAGCCGAAAGGTCGTGAAAGAAAACTTCCTTGTCCACCATCATATCCATCCCCGGCACCTCCTGCCAGAATTTGCCTTTTAATGCAGAAATATTGCTGTCTATAACATGAATCTCAACTGGCGACTTGTTGCCGTTCTTGTCTGCGAATGCTGAATACTCATAAAGGAAGCGTAGCGCATCCTGTCCGGTAGATCCGAAGCCTACAATCAGAGCCTTGAATTTGGATTTAACACAACCATACTCCTTGTCTATATCAACGAAATCTATCGGATGGTGGATTTTTTTAGGTTCCATCTTCAGTTGTGTCACCGCTGTGCGTGAATCATCAATCAGTTTCAGTTTGTTCTCCCATTTCTCCTCAATAAGGCGGTTGAGCATATTCTTTCTTGCAGAACAATATATCGTAAATTTAGAGTTTGCGCATACTTCCTTGTTGAGCATATTGATGGCAGCCTTTAGGTTTGCGTCCTCATCTTCTGTCAAGATAAAGAAGCGCACATTCTTCGATTTGTCAAGAATTTGTTTCAATCGATATATATTCATAGCGTCAAAGAAGTCAGCATTAGCGTCTTGAACATTCGATGGGCGCAATGAACTGCGCATCATGATGCTGTTGGACAAATTTGACATTTTTCTCAATGCATTCATCTTATATGAGAAGAGTCCGAGAATGCCACTGAAACTCTGGCCCTTTGATGGCGATTCCTCTTGCAGCGGAAAGTCAATAAAGATGAAGCGTTCCTTCTTGTCGCTGTTCTGCGCTATATCGTGTGCCAAGACAAAACTACGCTCGTTGAGTCCCCAAAACACGTTAGTTATGCCGTCTGAGCCTATAAATTTCCACTTGAATCCTCTATACCAATATTGTATGCGCTTGCCGAAGCACAACACTGCAAACAAAGTGCTTATAGTCAATGCCGATGCATGGATGAAGGCAAAACAAAACATATAAGTCTGGCTTTCCTTACAGTTGTTGGCTATTCCTATCAAGTTTGATTTGGAAAGAAACATCTCAAACGATGACAATACGGAGCGGAGCATCAAAGTAAAGGTATTTGTGTGTGTTCCCCCGTAGTCGTATCCGATGTAGTAAAGTGCTACTCCCCATGTAAACACCATGACGGCTGAAGTAGTAAACACAGAGCTTTTTCTCGAAGTCTTGTCTTTTGAACCTTTCTTTAGCAACAAATTCAGCAGATTCCAAACAGCGATAGTGGTCACTACTATCCCAACGGCAACAAGCAGATACCATCCGAGTATGTTCCAGAAGTTCATTTGAATGCCACTAAAGAACTCTTTGATACTATTATACAGAGAATAAGTCGGGAAATTGTCTATGAATCTAAAAATATGGCTGTCTGGTTCAGAACTAGCCAACAGACTACAGCTCTTTATAATATTGTCAATACAATTATATATCATGTTCATCTACTTTTCTTTATCTCAAATCCCAACTTCTTAACCAGCTTCAGTGTCTGCATCGCCATCTCCCTATCATACAGTTTCTCGCTTTCGGGCAAGTTGCAATAAGGCACCATGTCGGGAGTTTCTTTCTTTTGATCGTTGCGCTCTGGACCGTATGTCCAACCTTGGTCGGTGCGAGCTTTTGCCCATATCTCGTGAGCGTTCTCGGCTATTGCTTCTTGCAGTTCGCTGAGGTCTTCATCGAGGGTGATATCATCAAGGTGGATGGGATATGGTTCATAGACGAACTTATCGGTGGTGTTTACCACAACGAGATAGTTGTTGGATTGCGCCCAGGCATTCAAGAATAGAGATAAACTATAGGTGGTCAGTTCCTCCTCGGTGTAAGGGTTGAAAAGAGTTATCTCATCTGTTGATGAGGAAACAGAACTGATGGCAACAGCGTGGTTGGGTTGTTTGGTATTTTCCAAAACATCATGCAAAAGCATACTATTGTCGATCACAGCAATCAGTTGGTTGCCATTGTCCAAGAGGCGCACTATTTCTTCTATCGTTGAGTCGTAGCGACGACTGACCGAAAGATTGTTCTTCTCCAAGAGTCTACCTATATTATATAGTGGCATACCCTGTTCTTTCAACCAACAGTTACGATAAGCCTCATCGAGGAGTGTCTTATGAGTCGTTTCTATACCAAACTGATGGAGTATGAATTCTTCACACTCGATGTCGCACAAATAATTTTCTTTTTTATGTGCAGCCATTGCGGTCATGGGGATGTGTTTTATTTCGGGCTTCATCATAGCCAAGTCTTCATCCACTTCACTTGCAATGCGAATGATTTCTTGTAAATCCTTATCATGTGCCGCAGCATCCAATACACGCATGGTGTCTTCTGCGGATGTGTTGCCGTCTAAAAAGGCAGACAACAGTTCATCTGATATAATATGCTTATCGTTCATAATGCTTCTTGTCTTTAAGTGCTACTTCGGTGAGAGCCTGCATTGCTCTGCGTTTGATATTATAGAGATTGTCTACGGTTACACATAATTGCTGTGCCACCTCTTCTGGTGTTTTATCCTCTATCATTAGCAAACGGATCACCAATGCATAACGTTGGTTCTTCATCTGCCTTAATAATGTCTCAATATCCATTTGTGCTTGTGATTTTTCTGTTGTTGAAAGTTCACGATGGCTATTGTTAAGAGGTTCTTGACTTTCATCATCTATCACTTTTGCTTTATTCCTTAGCAACTGACAATGTCTTGTAACCGTGGTCTTAAGCCATTGATAGAGTGTACTTTCAAACTTAAACGTGCGCAACTTCTTGGCATCGTTTTCCATAAGTAGTATATACAATTCGCTGATTATCTCGTTGTAATCAACTATCTGTGTCCCAAACACATGCTTAATGATACTAAGGAACAACGGACGGCAATCCTTGAAAAAGAATTGTGCTGTTACCTTAGGGTCATGGGCGATGAGGGAGGAAACTATTTCTTGGTCGGTCATGGGAGTATTAAGTTGTTGTTCTGAACAATGAGATTTTTTCATTGAGATAACTAGAGGAAACTTTGCCTCATGTTAATATAATCAGCCATTATTTGTGGCTCTTATTGGGAGTGTTTCCTTTAGTTACTTGTTTCGAGGTATTTTCATTCTTGTCAATTACTTTTTCTTCATTATCACTTTTGATTTTTAACATCTTAAAAATGAAGCTGCATTTACCACTATACCAAATATCATAATATAACAATTTTGTCATCATTATCCGATTCTCCCTCCTCTGTTTCCTTTACTAAAATAACCACATCTTCTTTGTCTTTTTCAAAGTCAAGCATAATATGATCTTTGATATTTTCCATGTCTGGCGTTCCCACAATATCATAAAGTTCATGAGGTTTTTCTTTAGATAAAGCCGAAGATATAACACTTACAGACTTTTCTACTACAGCTCCAGTACATACAGCTGCAGTTTTTAATAATTTACTTACTTTCATTTTTTTGAAATTAAAACGTTATTTACTTTATTAACTATAGAGCAAACTTTTTAGCGTATCGCTATTAGCTTCAAACAAGTCGCTGATATTGTATTTTATTTGTATGTTAGCTAAAAGAAAACTTAGATGATCATATTGCCTCACATCATTCATTGAGAAATCTGTTAGCAATACACCATCTATTTTTATTTTTTCACTAATAGCTCTATCTATTTCTCGTCTTACCCAATCTGATTCTGCCGAATGCTTAGACAATAGAACTAAAAACCTGCTTGTTATCCGAAGTGCAGCAGGTATAACTAATGCATAGTCTCGACCTGAAGGAATACCGTCGGGAGCAATCCATACATGTTTGCCTTTTTTCTCTAATAACCCCTTTAGCGCAAAAGCATCAAACTCATCTTTGGTTGAATAGCTAATGAACCATATTTCATCATTTTCGCTCCATTGCATATATTGCATTATTTCATTGTCTAAACGAACGACCACTTTATTATGGAATTTTGTCTCTTGTTCTGTTGGCAAAAAATCCTTGTATATGTAATTGATCTTTTCTAAACATCCAAGACTTCCCTCTTTGTCTTTTTGTATAGTTCGTAAAACTTTTAGCAAAAACTCCTCTATATGATTCTCTATAGTAGACTTTATTAAAGGTTCTAAGTTATATGCCTGAACATATTTACTTATAATCTTTCCTTTCGAAGTCGGCATTACCAATAATTCCGTTCGACCATAATAGTCAAAGTTTGGACATTCATCGCTCAAATCGTTCATAAATCGCGCAAACAATGCATCAGAAAAATACATACGACCAGTTGAATTACAATATGTAACAAAAGCAGGTGTTTTGCCATGATAGTCAGCAATATCTTTATTAGCTTCGCACTTTTGTAAGTCTTTTTCACTACAAAAGCCTGGCATAAATATTGTTGTATCGCGTGAAAGTATATCTAAACGTGTAATGGCATTAAAAACTATTTTTGAGCTAACGCTAGTTGTCAACGGATTAGCTATTAACACTAAATAGAATTTTATCTTTTCCATTAAGTAATATATAAAAAATAACTTGTGCAACTTTTAGTAATATGCAAAAAATAACTTGTGCAACTTTTAACGGGTGCTCCCTAATGATAGCAAACTTTTATCAAAAGCTGCGCAAGTTATTTTTGAACATTACTTAAAAATCCGATGCAATAAAATTGTAATATGTTATTGCAGATGTATTTCCACTGGAAGCAGCTTTAAATGCCCAGTATCTTGCATTTTCTAAAGATTTTTCTACAATTTTTCCTTTGATAAATTCTTTAGCAAGGTCTAATTGAGCATCAGTATCACCAGCAATAGCTCTTTCCATTAGTCTATCAATTCTATGTTTTAATATTTCTTTCATGACTGTAAATTATGTTTTAAAGTTAATAATTCAGGATCAGCTAAAAGTGCTAATGATATTTCATTAGGAAAAATACTGACCATACGCTTAGTTAATAATTCGTCTATAAAGTTTAATTGACGTAATGTTATGTTTTTATCTTCATTAGGCAGTTCCTCTATTTTTTCTCTATAATCATTTTTTATATAAATAAGAATTGGAATACCAGCATTAGAAGCAATTCGATACTCTATCTCTGTCATTGATTTATTCCAAATAGGTTCAACAAAACCATATTTAGAACCAAGAATACATATGAATATATCAGAGTCTAATACATGCTTACAACACATATCTCTTGGGTAGTCATTGCCTTGCCCCCACATCTCATACATATCAGGATACATACCTAAAGCCAATACACGTTCTCGAATAACATCTCTATAGGCTTTCATATCAGAAGTAGAGCTGATAAATACTTTTAGAACGTCATTATGCTTTTTTGGGGTATTACTAATTAATTCAATACATGTGTTACACATTTCTAATTCTTTTTGAATCAACTCATGCGCATTAACATCACTATATTGTGCATTTGATAATTTCTGTATTCTATTTCTTAAATGCGAGATGAGTAAATCCCTTGCTTGTTTTTTCTCTTTAATTTTATCAAAAGGTACAAAATCTATATCTGCATAATTAGTCTCATTTAAAGATAATTTATTGGAGGCTTCCTTCTCTATAATTTTTGTCTTAAAAATCATATCAAACTGTGGTTCTTGATTAATATAGACATGTATACGCCCAATAAAATCCAGAAGTCCACACTTGTCAGATACAGAAACAACGAATTCAACACTATCTGTATTTCCTTCCCATCTTATTGTTTGCTTTTTCTTATCAACAAAAAAAAAGGACTTAATATTTTCCGGCACAGATAGTTGTAAATCTATTTTGTCACCTTTCTTTATTTTCACTGATATTTTCTTGGAACTTCGTATTTCCGCATCTTCATCAATTGCTTTAGAAAGTAACTCAACTTCATCTTTATCCTCTTCCTTATGAATAAAAACAGAAATAATAAAACTTTCTCCTTTATAAGCCTTAAAAGGAGCGGTGACTGTTGATTTTATATCCCTTTTACCTAAATGTATTACATTTTTCTCTTCTGCAAGTTTTAAACCTTTGTTTTCAGAAGGCAGTGTTGACAAGATATTCTTTAAAGCATCTATATATGAAAGTGAAGAATTATTGGCTAATGCTTTAATAATCTTTTCAAGGAGAAATAATCTGAATGGTAAAGATGTTGCGACGTCAATTCCAATTATGTGACTGTGCGGAATTCTACCCTTTATCCTTGGTATTAAATAGTCAGAATAACAAGAGGTCATATCAATTATGGCTTCTGTATGCTCTGGTATAGAATTTATAAAATCTATTGTTTTTATACATTCGTTACCTAGTTCTATTTCATCAGAACTATCAGAATGGTGTGCTATAATAATAATAACATCATAGTCTACAATTTTTTTTATATCTGAGATTGAAAATTGTGCAACAACATCAACTCCTCTTTTGTGTATATTGTTTAGAGTGTATCTAAGACTTTTAGCTGTATTTTTATAGTTTTGCCAAACAATATTTAAATCATTTGTATTGTACAACTCGCAAAGAGATTTAACAAAATCTGAATTATTAGACATTGCTATTTGATAAAACGAGTCTTGATTATCCGGGAGCGCTGATAAAACAAGAATCTTTTTATGCAATTTCTTCTTGAATAGTCCAAACATAATTGATATTTTTATTAGAATTATAAACCTTTGCGATTTTTAATCGCGTCTTTTCTTCACAATCGGCTGATTGTATACCTCTCCTTCTCATTTCAATTTTAATCCTGAATTCATTCCAAACACCTTTTTGCTTTGCTATATATTCACGAATCATATCAAGAAATGCACTTAGTTTGTTTTTAGGGACTTTGAATGTGACATCACCTCCCTTTATTTTAACTTTTGGTTTTACATTAGAAGAACCACCAAGTCCTGCTTCTGTTACATATGAAGTACTAGCGAATTCAATATTTCCAGCTTTTATTGGAATTGTTACAACAGCCTTATTTCCTTCGTATGCAATAGTCGGGTGACTAAAGTCATATTTTTCAATTGGAATATTTGCAGATGCACCTTTTCGCATACGAGCTACAGCTCCATCTAAGAATACCTCAACATCAACCCCTGCCCCCTTCAGACCTGTTATCTCAATTTGCTTAAATTGCGCCTTGCCATTAACTAAATTATTACCTAAATCATTTAATAGTTCAGTAAAATCAGCGTATTTCTTTCCATTCATAGTATGACCAGATTTGAAATCAATCTTTATAGATAAATGATCAGCAGAATTGAATCCACGTTCTGTCCTTTGTTTTGTTATTCCAATAACAGCAGACTTTGGTCTTATTGCAACTGTTTTCCCCATTGCATTATCACCTAGTCTTCCAACCTTGCGCAAGTAATCTTGGTTAGAAACTCTTGTAATACGATCATTTGCACTAATTTCAATAGTGCCATCTTCGTTGATTCTAGTTTCACCAACTTTTAGATCTTTACTTACTTTAAATCTCGTTACTTTAGAATTAAGATTATGGCCTCCTACAGCCTTAATAGAATCTACTAAATTCCAAGATTCAACTATTGTTGGGCATTTCATCCATGTTCTATTTTTGCTTTTATTGGCATCAATATATAGTTGCTTACTTTTTTCGACAGTAATATTGCCAATTATAAAATTAAACTTTTGTATTTCAAATCCATGACTTTGCAACATTATTAAAGCATTTGAAATACAGTCTTCATAATTTCTCCTATAAACTTTGGATAGCTCCAATTTATTATATAATATAGGTTTTCGAAGATTGAAGTCCCTTTCTAATTCTGTATTATATAGTAAATCAGTGCCAGTTCTATCTATCATAAAATTCCCTAGGCATCTCATTAAAGTGGTATCTGAAGATAATGGTGACAAAGCATCGCTTATGGAATCTAATGTTTGAATATAATGACCACATTCAAATAATTGAAATAAGTCATCTATCTTATTTATTTTTTTTACTATGCGTTGTTCATTCCCAATAGGAAACCCGCATCTATATCTATTATTTTTTTTAAATTCTGCTTCTGATATAATTTTTGAATTATAAAAATTAGCAATTTTTTCTTTGTCCTCATGACTAAATTTAGCTAAAGATTTGATTCTTTCATATGCTGCTGTTTTTAGTTGGTCGGGAACAACCATGATACTGTCTTCATAGAATTCTCGGTCTTCTTTTTCAACACTAATGCCAAAGTTTGTAAATATCTGGTACATTGCTGCATATTGGACAACTTTGACTAATTCTGGAGAAGATAAATTTGAAAAGAAATCGTAAGCTTGTTGCTCTGCTTGATAAACTGGGTCTTTGTCTGAAATACCCTCAGATTCACCTGGAATATAACTTACTGGGAGGGAACCTGTCCGATTTAAGGCATAAATGTCATAAGAATCGTCCTCTACAATATATCCAGCACCTTCTGTGTTCCAATTATATGTTAGTTGAGATACTCCCAAATCAGTTCTAGCCCCAGAATTAAATGCCCAATTTACGGGCTTTGGATAATCAAAATCCACATAATCGATCATTCCGTTTTCTGACCATGATTTAAGCATTTGGTCTGTTACATTTAGTATATTACCATATTCTGTATGCCATAGTTCATCGCTTAGATAAATAGGAGCAAAATCTTTTCCTCCTTTTTGTTTTCCTGCAAACAAACTTGTTCTCTCATAACTTTGAGCTAATTCTTTATTTTCAGTACTAGCGAGTAAGCATAGAGTTTCTTGCCTCATAGGAGACAATTCATATATTGGAACACAACGTTCTCTTGCTATAATCGCAACCATATTATTTGATTTTATAGCTCCATATATTAGATCCGAATCTAAAGAAAATTTTCGGGCAGCAATTCTAAATTCTTTTTTATTACATTCTCCTGCCCCTAATATCCATACTATAAATCCATTTTCCTTACTGTAGTACAATTCTGTTTTTGTGGGATGAGAACTAAAGATAGCTGGAAGTGTAGTAGTTTCTTCATTTTCATAATCTACAAGTAACTCCTTATCTTCAAGGAACCACTTTCGTAATTCTTCCTCTGTTACTTGTTCATTTAAGTCAAATGAAGAGAAGGCAATATGCTCTGGTATCGTTTTGAAATCCATGACACTTGCTTTATATTTTGTTCCATACAACAATTCAGAAAGCTTTGCTGAAAACTGAGGAATATCCTCTTCGTCTAAATCATTAAAACTTATAACTGCATCTCGTAACCAACCATCATATCCTATTTTTATAGAATCAGTCCGGAATTCACAATTATAATCTTCAAAAAAAGCTTTTAAATTTTCTTCCGAAACATGCTCATTAGGTTCACTTATGATTGCAACATAACTATTGTCATCGTATCGTTTTAATCCTTCTATTTGTATATTGTAAGGATTCTTTTTTCGGAACTCCTTCCAAACATTTTCCATATCTGCATAAGCAAGAGATTTCTCTATTGCAGGCGGTAACGAATAAATATAAGATCCTATACATGCACAAATAATCAATACAATAAATGCCATTTTTTCTACTTTGTGGCATAAGTTTCCATCTATTGCGTAATTCTGTTTTCTTATCTCGTTTTTTCTTGTATTCCAATTCACCCTTGTCACCTTTGCTTAATAAATCAGGGGAAATCAAACAATTTCCATATTCTGAAGTAATGTAAATAGAGTTGCAATTATCGCAATGAACAAAAGGAGGTCTTCCTTCATATATCATCTCCTTATTACATTTTAAGCAATGATAAATTGTTGGTTTTTTTATAACTGCACCATGGTTCAATAAGATAATAGTTTTGTGACAATGGGGACATTTTGCCGCAGTTTTTTCTACGGGTAAGTCGGTTACTGAAATTTGTGTTCCACAATGTGGACAAAAATGAATATGAGTTGGCATAAGCGTAAAATAGTGTCTGCAAAATTATTATTTATTCAACATATTGGATAGCAGACTAAGTTTCCTATTTTTGAACATTAAACATAAAAAATTAAAGTTCCTTTCCACACTCCGAGCAAAACCTCTGCCCATCCTTCACTTCACTTCCACATTTCGGACATTTCTTTGCATTCTTTGCTCTATCAATGCTTCCGTCCTCTTTGGCTTGGTTGTAGGAAGCTTTTCCTTCTTTCACCATCTCCTTGATATCCGACTCCTTGATGATGTTACGAATGATGTGCTTGGTATCATCCGACTCTGAAACCTTAAGTGTACCATCGGGTTGCATCAGTTTTGTGATAAGTTTCAGATAGATGATTGCGGAAACATAAACGATGGTATAACCAAGTCCTGCATTTAAGGCAATGGCTGCAGCTTGTCCAAAAATAGGAACAATTGAGAGAATAGAAGAACCTATGAGAACGGCAACAAAAGCACCTGCAGTTGTTACTAAGTTTGTGACAACAGCAGAACCAATAAACTTTGCCGTGTTCTCAGACATAGAGATGTCCAGTGTTTTGTTAATCTTGACATATGTTGCCCATACAAATCCTGCTTGTGTTAGAGCTGCAGCAACCCCAGCAAAACCTGGAGCTATGCCCGCTACACCACTTGCAATAGCAGCAGCTATGGCATAGTTGCCTATTGTGTCCTTTATCTGCTCTATCTTTGTGCCGTCAAGTGAATGGCGCATTGATTTATCAAGGTCTTGTAAAGCCTTGGCTAATATTCCAGGATGTATAATCATAATAATATTTTTTCGATTATAGTTTATGTCCGCAATGCTGGCAGAACTTCCATGAAGCGTCTATCGCCTTGTGGCAATAAGGACATATAGGATTATTCTTTATCATATTCTGATAATCTTCACTCTCAGTCCATTTCAACATTTCTCTAACACGAACTGAAGTGAAAGGATGGTCTTGATCCATTACGGCATAGGTTTGCAAAGTCTTGTTCCACAATCCATTCTTGCAGAAAGCATCATAAAGGTCGGCTTGTTCAGCAAGTTCTTCAAGATTAAGTTCAGACGTGATTGATTGCGGACCTCCAGCCAAGCGTGCCAGCATCGATGCTGTTGCTCTTGGGCCAACAATATAGGCTGCTGCACGGTCGCAACTCAACTCACTCTTACGTTGCCAATACATTAAAGCATAATGAATAGGTACGGCAAGCTTTGCTAACGTCTCGAACATTCCAGAGGCATTAGCTATTACTTGCGCCAATGTGTGATAGAGCATATGACGACAAGCTATATGTCCACACTCATGAGCCACTACGCCTATGAGTTCTTCCTCAGACATCATGTCCACCAATGCTGAAGTAATGGTAATGGCGGTTTGCGTGTCGCCAAAGGCATAGGCATTGGGTAATGGATTCATTTCTAAATAGAACTCTGGTTCCTTGATTTCTAAACGCTCGCAGATAGGAGGCAGAATGTTATAAAGTCGTGGCAATTGTGTGGGTGATAACTTCACCTTTGAAGCCATGTTTAATCCAGTTTGTAACTGTTCTGCTCCTATGTCCATTACTTTCTTCATAATCGTTGAAAGAATGGGAATGGATTTCAAAGTCTTTAAGGCTGCGGCATCCTCAGGATGTATAAATTCTGTATATTGCATTTTGTTTTCTGTTGTTTCAAAAAGTTTCAATGATTTCAATAAAAATCTTTTACTCTGAAGAATAAGCAAGTTTCATCTCTCGCTTACCCGAGTTTTTGTAAAAAGTCATTGGGTATGTAAGCTGTTGCTACATTGCACATACCTTCAA
>UMGH01068945.1_pt1 | contig 24154 bp, 16 predicted proteins | sample 1965231 | NCBI WGS metagenome assembly UMGH01 (sample SAMEA4836068, study PRJEB28245) | human gut metagenome | biome: gut microbiome; material: fecal sample | place: Denmark | collected 2008 | reverse complement strand
TCGCCTTGCACTAACTTTGCGAAGCCAAGTTAGGCTGCGGCATTTAGTTTGTGCCAAGTCCTAATGTGGCATTACAATAAAATGTATCAGATGTAGTTTATATAAGAAGGACGGATTCTTGATACATAAAATGGATAGATTTTTTGGAATGATACTACGTAAGTACCTATTATATATATATGCGTTGCTGTTGGCATGTACGCTCATCACATCGTGTGGCAGTGCTGAGAAATCAGTAAGGCGCGGTGATGCAGCCTTGGCTTTGGGCGAATATGCCGAAGCTGCAGGGCAATATAAGCGTGCTTATAGTCAAACTTCGCCTAAGGAAAAAGCACAGCGCGGACGCATTGCCTATAAAATGGCTGATGCTTACAGAAAGTATGGCAATACTTCGCGAGCCGCTGCGGCTTATCAAAATGCTGTGCGCTATCACTATACCGACACATTGACTAATTATTACCTTGGCGAGATGTTGCGTATGCAAGGTAATTATAAAGCTGCAACCCAGGCTTATAAAGCCCACCTCGACTCCTTTCCGGGCGATGCAAATGCAGAGCGTGGTTTAGAAGCTTGCATGATGGCTCCAGCCGAAAAACAGAAAGGCTCTGCCTATACGGTGAAACTTGCTACGTTGTTTAATGGTAGTCGTGCTGACTTCTGCCCTGCTTATATGGGCGTTGAAGCACAACAACTTTATTTTACTTCGTGTCGTCAGCAAGCGAAGGGGGATGTAAGTAGCATTACAGGCATAAAAAACGGTGACATCTTTTTCAGTAAGAAAGATGAAAAAGGCAAATGGAAAGCCGTGGAAGCTGTTGAGGGCGAAATGAATACGGAATATGATGAAGGGGCTTGTGCGTTTACACAAGATGGTAAAACGATGTATCTTACGGTTTGTCGCACGGATCCTTCTTATCCGCGTATGGCAGAAATATGGACTTCGCAACGCACTGATGCTAAGTGGGGCAAGCCTTCGCAATTAAAGATATCTGCCGACACGCTTTCGTCGTACGCTCATCCAGCGGTGTCACCCGATGGACATTGGCTCTACTTTACGTCTGATATGCCTGGTGGTATGGGCGGACTCGACCTTTGGCGTGTGGAAATAGATGGAAAACATGGATTGGGACGTCTTGAAAATTTGGGAAGTAGCATCAATACTTCTGGCAACGAATGTTTTCCCGCCTTTCGTCCGGATGGCGAATTATACTTCTCGAGCGATAGTAGACCTGGGGGGATGGGCGGTCTCGATATTTACCGTGCCAAAGAAGACACTTTGACGCACGAGTGGCAAGTGGTGCATTTACCTTCGCCTATGAACTCAAATGGCGATGACTTTGGCATTACGTTTGAGGGTTTGCATAATCGTGGTTTCTTTTCGTCGAACCGTGCAACGGGTGGACGAGGCTGGGATAAGATTTATGAATTTTCTTATCCTGAGGTGTTGCAAACCGTAAAAGGTTGGGTTTACGAACAGGATGGTTACGAACTTCCCAAGGCAGTGGTGTATATGGTGGGCAGTGATGGTACGAACGAGAAAGTGGGCGTTTTGTCTGATGGTTCGTTTGAGCAGCCCTTGAAGCCTGGGGTAAGTTATTTGTTTCTTGCCACCTGCCAAGGCTACTTAAATGTGCGTGGCGAATTGCGTGCTGACACTGCGGAGGTTGAAAAGCAACATGTGTTGCAATTTCCTTTGCCCAGCATTAGCTCGCCAGTGTTGGTGCGAAATGTTTTCTACGAGTTTGATAAGGCTACGTTGACTGAAAATTCGTGCGAAGCACTCGACCGTTTGGTTCGTATGCTTAAAGAGAATCCGAATGTGACGATAGAACTCTCAGCGCATTGCGACTATCGAGGCAATGCTGCCTATAATTTGCGTCTTTCGCAACGTCGTGCAGAGAGTGTGGTGAAATATCTTACCGAACATGGCATTGAGGCTGACCGTCTCACGGCAAAGGGTTATGGTAAGGAACAACCTAAGATTGTTAATCGAAAACTCACGGAAACATACCCCTTCTTGCACGAGGGTGACACGTTGAGTGTGCCTTATATCCTAAAGCTACCTGCCGAACAGCAGGAAGTGTGTAACGCCTTGAACCGTCGCACTGAGTTCCGTGTGTTGCGTACTACTTACGGACTGTTTGACGAAAATGGTAATTTGAAACCTGAGGCGTTGCGTAAGCACGAAGAGGATTTTTAACTTTCAGAAAATTTGAAGAGGTTGTCTCTCCCTAATTACTTCTTCTAAATTTTTTGAGGGCATGCATTCCTTCTACTTCTCTCTTAGAATAACTTCCTTCTTAGAATAACTTCTTTCTTAGAATCTTCTTTCTTAGAATAACATCCTTAATTAAAAAAATGCTGATATTAAAATTCTTACACGCATTTGGTAGATACCTTATATTGATGGGACGCACTTTTTCGCGTCCTGAGCGAATGCGCATGTTCTTAAAACAATATTTAAAAGAAATGGTGCAGCTCGGTGTTGACTCCATTGGCATTGTGTTGCTTATCTCCTTCTTTATTGGTGCTGTTATCTGTATTCAGATTAAGTTGAACATTCAAAGTCCGTGGATGCCCCTTTGGGTGTCGGGCTATGTAACGCGCGAAATTATGTTGCTTGAGTTCTCTTCAAGCATCATGTGTTTGATTCTGTCGGGTAAGGTAGGGTCGAACATTGCTTCAGAGTTAGGCACGATGCGCACAACGCAGCAAATTGATGCACTCGAGATTATGGGTGTTAATCCGGCTTCGTTTCTTATTTTGCCCAAAATAGTGGGACTGGTAACCATTATGCCTTTACTTGTTGTGTTCAGCACGTTTAGTGGTATTATTGGTGCTTATGCTACAGCCTATATTGGACATATCATTACCCCTTCCGATCTTACGGCAGGTTTGCAACACTCGTTTACGCAGTGGTTCTTTTGGATGGGTGTAATAAAGTCGCTCTTCTTTGCGTTTATTATTTCGAGTGTATCATCGTTCTATGGTTACAACGTGGAGGGTGGTAGTATTGAAGTGGGCAAGGCAAGCACTAATGCGGTGGTTGCTTGCTCTATGTTAATTCTTTTTTCTGACCTCTTTCTCACACAGCTACTCTCATGATAGAAATTAAGAACCTACATAAATCATTTGGCGACCGCGAAGTGTTGAAGGGTATTACATCGACCTTCGACAGTGGTAAAACCAACCTTATTATCGGACAAAGTGGCTCGGGAAAGACCGTGCTGATTAAGAACATTGTAGGACTTTTTGAACCTACTGCTGGCGATGTGCTTTATGATGGACGCAGCTTTATGCAAATGTCAAAACGTGAACGTGCCTTGTTGCGTCGCGAAATGGGTATGATTTTTCAAAACGCTGCATTGTTCGACTCTATGTCTGTGCTCGAAAATGTAATGTTTCCGCTCGATATGTTTTCAAACGATAGTTACAAGGAGCGTGTGCGTCGTGCACAGTTTTGCTTAGATCGTGTTAACTTGTCGGATGCTGGTGATAAGTATCCTGGTGAAATTTCGGGTGGTATGCAAAAGCGTGTGGCTATAGCACGTGCCATAGCCTTGAACCCTAAATATTTGTTTTGCGATGAGCCAAACTCTGGTCTCGACCCTAAAACTTCATTGGTAATTGATGAACTGATTCACGATATTACAAAGGAGTTTAACACGACTACTATTATCAATACGCACGACATGAACTCTGTGATGGGGATTGGTGAACACATTTTGTTTATTTGTCAAGGGCGTGCCGAATGGGAAGGAACGAAGGATGATGTTATGTCGTCGGAAAACGAACTTCTCAACAACTTTATCTTTGCTTCAGACCTTTTCCGTAAGGTGAAGAAAGTGGAGCAGGAAGAAATGAAGAAATGAAGAATTCAAGTTTCGGTTTTAACTTGAGCGCGTTGTAAGCCCAGTGAATTTCATAGTCCAAGGCAATGCCTTGGGCAAAAGTATTCGATGTTGATAAAATATAGGGCTTGGTACAGATATTTGATAGATTTATCAAGATTTTCATGCATCAGTTTCACCCCTAACGGGGTGAGGCTGGCGCGTGAAGCATTGGTTCGACATAAATGTCTTTGTTTTTTTCGTCAAAAATGTTCATCAATGAGCCATAAATGTTCATAAATTATTATTTTTGAATTTCCATAAATAACCCCTTTCGGGGTTGGGCTGGCGCAAGAAGTATTGGAAAAACTTGAGAAAACTTACTTTTCCCCTCGCGCGCGCGTTCCTATATATATACTTCTATCATGAGTGAACTGCTGTAGCTAACTTCAGATGATTAGGCCCCTATGTTGAAAAAGAATTTTCAACATACAGATTACACAAAGTGTATAAAACATACAACTCTAACAAAAAGCCGTATAAAGTATATTAGACGTGATAAAATGGTTATAAAATCAAATAAAAATAGCTTTATGATGAAAAAACTCGGTTTTATTGCATTATTTTGAAAGAAAAATTGTACTTTTGCCTTTAAGATTATGCATGTTTAGAGGCTAAAACCAACAAATAGTAATTGCTCCTCAGAAACTGCATATAAAAAGGGACTTGCTACAATCAGAAACTCAACTCTGTTTTAGAATAGCCTCTTTAGTGAGAACATAACCAGAATAATTCAGCGTATTTACAACATAAAGTACATTATGCATTTGAAGAATAGGCTTAACGAAGGACTTTATCGTGCAGAAAACGAGCATGATGCTTGTGGCGTGGGTATGATTGTCAATATTCACGGCAATAAGAGTCATGAGTTGGTGGACAGCGCACTGAAAGTTTTAGAGAACATGAAGCACCGCGGTGCAGAAGGTGCAGATAACAAAACGGGTGATGGTGCAGGTATTATGCTGCAAATTCCCCACGAGTTTATATTGTTGCAGGGTATCCCTGTTCCTGAAAAAGGACATTATGGCACAGGTTTGGTGTTTTTGCCTAAAGACGAGGCTGAACAGCAAACCATTTTAAGTGTGTTCATTGAAGAAGTGGAACGCGAGGGATTGCAACTGATGCATGTGCGTGCTGTGCCTACCAACTCGGCTATCTTGGGTAAGGATGCCCTTGAAACAGAACCTGCTGTGAAACAGGTGTTTGTGACGGGAGCTGACCCGCAGACTTTGGAACGTAAACTCTACATTGTACGTAAAAAAGTTGAGAAGCGCGTAACAAACAAGGACTTCTACATTTGTTCGCTCTCTTCAAAGAACATTGTATATAAAGGTATGCTCTCGTCGACACAGTTGCGTGAGTATTTCCCCGATTTAACTCAACCTTATTTTACAAGCGGTTTGGCAATTGTGCATTCTCGCTTCTCAACCAACACTTTCCGTACTTGGGGGTTGGCACAGCCTTTCCGCTTGTTGGCACACAATGGTGAAATTAACACCATTCGTGGTAACCGTGTGTGGATGGAGGCTCGTGAGTCGGTGTTGTCGACTGACGTTTTGGGCGATGTAAAGGATATTCGTCCTATTATTCAGCCTAATATGAGTGACTCTGCATCGCTCGACAATGTGTTGGAATTTTTGGTTATGTCGGGGTTGAGCTTGCCACATGCCATGGCAATGCTTGTGCCCGAAAGCTTTAACGATAAGAATCCGATATCTGAGGACCTTAAAGCCTTCTACGAGTATCATTCTATTTTGATGGAACCTTGGGATGGTCCTGCAGCGTTGCTCTTTAGCGATGGACGTTTTGCAGGAGGTATGCTCGACCGTAATGGACTCCGTCCGGCACGCTATCTCATCACGAAGAACGATATGATGGTGGTGGCATCAGAGGCTGGCGTAATTAGCTTTGAAGCAAACGAAATTAAAGAAAAAGGACGTTTGCAACCAGGAAAGATACTTTTGATTGATACGCAAGAGGGAAACATCTACTATGATGGTGAATTGAAGAATCGTCTTGCTACGGCTTATCCTTATCGTCAATGGCTCTCGGCTAACCGCATAGAGTTGGATGCCTTGAAGAGCGGTCGTAAGGTTGAGAATGCGGTAGAAGATTTTGACAAACGCTTGCGTGTGTTTGGCTTTACGCGCGAGGATGTGGAACGTACCATTATGCCTATGGCAAACAATGGTAGCGAGCCTATTGCTTCAATGGGTAACGACACTCCCTTGGCTGTGTTGTCAGATCGTCCGCAGTCATTGTTCAATTATTTCCGTCAGCAGTTTGCTCAGGTAACGAACCCTGCCATCGACCCTATTCGTGAGGAGTTGGTAATGTCGCTTACGGAGTATGTGGGTGCTGTGGGCATGAATATTCTTTCGCCCAATGAGAGTCACTGCAAGATGGTGCGTTTGCCACAGCCTATTCTTACGAACCGTCAGCTTGACATTCTTTGTAACATTCGCTACAAAGGATTTAACACGGTGAAGTTGCCCATGATTTATGAGTCTGCCAAGGGTGCCGAAGGCTTGAAAGAAGCACTCGACAATCTTTGTCACATGGCAGAGCAGAGTGTGAACGATGGCATTAACTATATTATTCTTTCGGACCGTGGTGTTGACGAAACACACGCTGCTATCCCCTCGTTGCTTGCCGTAAGTGCTGTGCATCATTACCTTATTTCTGTGCAAAAACGTATGGAAACGGCTTTGGTGGTGGAGAGTGGTGAAACGCGTGAGGTGATGCATGCTGCCTTGCTCATTGGTTATGGTGCCAGTGCCATCAATCCTTATATGGCTTTTGCCGTGCTCGATGATTTGGTTAAGCGCGGTGAGGTGCAGATGAATTATGAAACAGCTGAGAAAAACTACATCAAGGCTATTTGCAAGGGACTTTATAAGGTGCTTTCAAAGATGGGCATCAGTACGTTGCGTTCTTACCGTGGTGCAAAGATTTTCGAGGCAGTAGGTTTGAGCGATGAGTTGCTGCGTACTTATTTCGGTACGGCTGCAGGTACGATTGGTGGTATTCATCTCGACCAAATAGCTCGCGATTATAGTAAGTTCCATGACGAAGGTTACAGTCCTGATTACGAAGACCGTGAATTGCAAGGTTTGCTTCCTTATGTAGGTTTGTTTAGCTATCGCAAAGATGGTGAAAAACATGCGTGGAACCCTGAAACCATTGCTGCCTTGCAGTTAGCTACACGTTTGGGTAGCTACAAAAAGTTTAAGGATTTTACCACCTTGGTTGACAAGAAAGAGAAACCTATCTTTTTACGCGATTTCTTTGAATTTAAACGCAATCCCATCCCCGTGGACGAGGTGGAGTCGGTTGACGACATTGTGAAACATTTTGTAACAGGTGCTATGTCGTTTGGTGCTATCAGTAAGGAGGCACACGAGGCGTTGGCACTTGCTATGAATAAACTTGGTGCGCGTAGCAATACGGGCGAGGGTGGTGAAGATAACGAACGCTTTAGTGAAACGTTCGATGGCATCTCTCTTAGCAGCAAGACCAAGCAGATTGCTTCGGGACGTTTTGGCGTGACTACAGAATACTTGGTAAATGCTGAGGAAATTCAAATTAAAGTGGCACAAGGTGCGAAGCCTGGTGAGGGTGGACAGTTGCCTGGTTATAAGGTGAACAAGATTATTGCAAAGACGCGTCACTCTATTCCTGGTATCTCGCTTATTTCGCCTCCACCTCATCACGATATTTACTCTATTGAGGATTTGGCTCAGCTCATTTTCGACTTGAAGAATGTCAATCCTAAAGCACAAATCAGTGTGAAGTTGGTGGCAGAGAGTGGGGTAGGAACCATTGCTGCTGGTGTGGCTAAGGCTAAGGCTGACTTGATTGTGATATCGGGTGCTGAGGGTGGTACGGGTGCTTCGCCTGCATCTTCTATGCGTTATGCGGGTATTTCGCCTGAGATTGGTTTGTCGGAGACACAACAAACGTTGGTGCTTAACGGACTTCGTGGACAGGTGCGTTTGCAAACTGATGGTCAAATCAAAACGGGACGCGATGTTATTTCGATGGCATTGTTGGGCGCTGAAGAGTTTGGCTTTGGTACTACCGTGCTCATTGTGTTGGGTTGTGTAATGATGCGTAAGTGTCATGCCAATACTTGTCCTGTGGGTGTTGCTACTCAAAATCCTGAGTTGAGAGAGCATTTCCGTGGACATTACGAATATGTAGTTAATTATTTCCGCTTCCTTGCACAAGAGGTGCGCGAGTATTTGGCAGAAATGGGCTTCCGCCATTTCAATGACATTGTGGGTCGCACAGATCTCATTGCATTGCGCGAGCGTGATGCTGCATCAAAGGCTGCTACGCTCGACTTTGGACGTTTGCTCCATCGTGTTGATAACAATGCTGCTATTCATCACGTTACTTCGCAGCAACATGACATTGACACTGTGCTTGACCAACAGATTATTAAGGCTGCTGCTCCTGCACTTGACATGCAAAAGGAGGTTTCGCTTGAATATGCCATTGCTAATACAGACCGTTCGGTAGGTGCAATGCTCTCGGGGACTGTTGTTGCAAAGTATGGTCATAAGGGTTTACCCGACGAAACGATAAACATTAAGTTTAAGGGTTCGGCAGGTCAAAGTTTTGGTGCCTTCTTGCCTACGGGCGTTAATTTTAAATTGGAGGGCGAGGCAAATGACTATTTGGGTAAAGCACTTAGTGGTGGACGTATTGCAGTGATGCCTCCCGTACGTTCAAGCTATAAAGCTGAAGACAACACCATTGCAGGTAACACTTTGCTATATGGTGCTACAAGTGGTGAAGTCTACATCAATGGTAAGGTTGGCGAACGTTTTGCTGTGCGAAACTCTGGAGCTATTGCCGTTGTTGAAGGGGTTGGCGACCACTGCTGTGAGTATATGACAGGTGGACGTGTTGTAGTGCTTGGTGAAACGGGTAGAAACTTTGCTGCTGGTATGAGTGGTGGTGTTGCTTATGTGTGGGACAAAAATCACAACTTTGACTACTTCTGCAACATGGAGATGGTGGAACTTTCATTGATTGAAAACTCTACCTCGCGCAAGGAACTCCACGAACTCATTCGTCAGCACTATCTCTACACTGGTTCGCAGTTGGCTCGCACAATGCTTGATGACTGGAATCGTTATGTTGACGACTTTATTCAGATTACTCCTATTGAGTATAAGCGTGTGTTGGCTGAAGAGCAAATGCGTAAATTGCAAGAAAAAATTGCTGAGGTTCAACGTGATTACTAATAAGTAGGTTGTGGGGATTGTTTGATGTGATGTTCCTTGCATCTTAATAATCTCCCATACCTCATGCTCCTTATACTCCAACCCTTTATCCCCTAAAATAAGAATTAAATTATGGGAAATCCTAAAGCTTTTCTAACTGTTCCTCGCCGCGAAGCTGGTTATCGTCCTATACACGAACGTGTGGCAGACTTTGGTGAGGTTGAACAGACTCTCAATACAAGCGACCGCCGATTGCAAGCTTCACGTTGCATGGATTGTGGCGTACCCTTTTGCCATTGGGCTTGTCCGCTCGGAAATCGTCAACCCGAATTTCAAGATGCCTTGTATAAAGGTGAGTGGAAAATGGCTTACGAAATATTGACTGCTACGAATGACTTTCCTGAGTTTACGGGACGTATTTGTCCTGCACTTTGCGAAAAAAGTTGTGTGCTTCAACTTTCAATGCATGCTCCTGTTACGATTCGTGAAGATGAGTGTGCTATTATTGAGGCTGCTTTTCGTGAAGGCTATATACAACCGCGCACTTTTAGTAGGAAAGGTAAAAGTGTTGCTGTGATAGGTTCGGGACCTGCTGGCTTGGCTGCTGCAAACCAACTGAACCACCGCGGATATGACGTAACTATTTTTGAACAGCATGAATATGTGGGCGGCTTATTGCGTTTTGGTATTCCTAACTTTAAGTTGCAAAAGACGGTTATAGACCGTCGCATTAAGGTGATGGAAGCTGAAGGTATTACTTTTAAGGTAAACACTCCTATTGATGTGAATGCTTTGCCCGAAGGCTTTGATGCTTATTGCATTTGTACGGGTACTCCAACGGCACGCGATTTAAAGGTGCCTGGTCGTGAACTTAAGGGTGTGCATTTTGCTCTTGAACTTCTTGCACAACAAAATCGTGTTTTAGCTGGACAAACTTTCTCTGCCAAGGAACGCATTACTGCTAAAGGTAAACGTGTGTTGGTTATTGGGGGTGGTGATACGGGGTCTGACTGTATTGGTACCTCGAATAGACAAGGAGCGGTAAGTGTTACGCAAATTGAGATTATGCCGAAGCCTCCTGTTGGTTCTAATCCGAACACTCCTTGGCCACAATGGCCCATTGTGCTTAAAACTTCATCGAGCCATGAGGAAGGTTGTGAGCGTCGGTGGTTGCTCACAACAAATAAGTTTATTGACAATGGAAAAGGTGCTGTGAGTGGGGCAGAAGTTGAGGAGGTTGAATGGAAGCCCAATCCTGAAGGTGGTCGTCCATTGATGGTACCTACAGGCAAGAAGGAAATTATTCCTTGCGACTTGGTTTTACTTGCAATGGGCTTTCTGCGTCCACAACAACCTGAATTTCCCGAGAATGTCTTTGTGGCAGGCGATGCTGCTACGGGGGCAAGTCTTGTGGTGCGCTGCATAGCAGGTGGACGTCAAGCTGCAAAAGACATTGATGCTTATTTATCAAAATAAAAAAATATAGGGTGGTTCTAAAATTTGATTTTAGAACCACCCTATATTATATAGGTATATAAATAGGACTCATTAAGTAGGTATTCAAAATTATTTTATACAAGTTTCGGATTTAGCAAGTGCAATATAAACTAATTTTGAATACCTACTTATTTCTTGCTGTCTTTCTCTTTCGCCTTTTTGGTTTTCTTTTTAAAGCGGAAGAGTTGTCCTATGTTTGTGAAGTCGCGTTGCAAAGTAATGCCCACACCTTGTGTGGTGAGTGAAGCTTTGGTGAAGTAGCGGTCGTTCGTTTCACTATATGCACGCAGACTGATGTTGCCACGCGGTGTAAGGAGATAACGAATGTCAAAGTCACCTACAAAGTTTGAAGTATAAGAGGGGTGGTCGCGATAGCCAAAGTTGCCGTTGATTATTAAACGGTCGTTAAGCAGACGACCTTGTAACAGTCCGTCAACCTCCATGGTATTCCAACCTTGTGTGCCTGGCATAAAGTTTGTGCCAAACGACCAGTTTGACTGATTGCCCAATACCGATGATATGGCAGAGTTAAGTTGACTGGTGAGGGTTGTGGAAAGGAAAGAACGCATGGCTACACTTGATTGTTGTGGACCTTCTTCAGTGCCTGATGTGCCAAGCGTGTTCGTGGTAAGGAAGCGTCCTACCCCCAACAAGGCTATTACCTGTCGGCTCATATCCTCCTGGGTGGAAATGAGTTGACGCACCATTTGTTTCTCGTCCGACGAAATATTATGTAAGTCAAGATCGAAGTTTACTTGCGGAGCACGTGTTTTACCCACAATGTCGAGGATGCAATCGGCACGTACGGTTTTGCTGGAAAAGCCAGATGCATAGTTGAGGTCGCTCAAAGGAACACCTGTTACGGTGTAGAGTGTGTGAAGAGCCAAATCAGCATCCAGCGGATTTCCACCAAAGACAATGTGGCTGCCTTGTTTCAGTGTAAGCGATTTGCGAATGATGTTTTGAATGCTGAGGTTGTATTGTCCACGGTCAACTACGTAAGTGCCGTAGAGTTTGAATGCGCCTTTGTTATGCCAATTTGCACGGAGGGTTCCGTTGCCATAGGCGGTAATAACATCGCCTGCTAATTCGTCTGTGATGATGCGAATTTGTGCAGCAGGGGTTGCATTGATGATGAAATTGAGTTGAATGTCTGTTCCTGTATCATCGTCCTTGTCATCGTCTGCCAAAACATCTTGACTCGTAGCGTTGGGAATGAACAGGGTGTCGGGCTGTATGGCACGGAAGTGTATCATGCGGTCGTCTTTAGAGAAGGCTGACTGCAACCCTAAGTTGTAAGTGAAGGTGGTGGGAGCGCAAGGTTCAACAATGATGTTGGCAACTAAGTGTCCGGGATGTCCCGAAATGCCTATGCTACCACTGCCTGTTGTTGTGCTGTAGAAGGGGAGGCTTGGTTCTTGCGGTTGGTCGTAGCACAAGAGTTTCTTGGCAGTAATGTTGAAGTCGTATTCCAAATTCTTGAGATGCTGATGACGGAGTTCGCCATTGGCAGTGCCACTGCCTTCTCTACCATCTGCAAGTATAAAATTTTTGAAGATAAACTTGCCTGGTCTAAACAGAGCTCGTCCCTTTTCGATGTTATAGGTAACTCCCGTAGCCATTACTTTGGCACTGCCTTTTGCTTCGACCTCTCCATCGAAATCGAGTTTCTTAAACGGACCATATAGGCGTATTGCACCCGTGGCTTCGGCATTGAAGTTGCCAAATATGCCATCAATGTATCTTCTTAAAAAGTCGAGGCGTGTGTGATTGGGTTGTATGTAAAGGTCGAGTCCTTTTTCAGCTAACGACACATAACCATTAACGTGGGTGCCGTGGCCAGCGCCATAGGGCAGTTGCATGTCTGCATCTAAGTTGATGCGATTATCATGTTTATTCCAATTGGCATTGATGGTGGCATTTCCCATTTCGCCATTATTAAAGGTGAATTGGGGCACGTTGATGTTGGCATGTAATTGGGGCAACCCTTCTTTTTGGGTAAAGACGGCTTGTCCTGTTGCTTGTCCGCCAAAGCTTACGGTATCGAAATTAACAAGCTTAAGAATGTAGTCGATGTCAATGTTTTGGAGTTGAGCAACGATTGAGTCGTTGTGATTAGGAGCTATTTCGCCATTAACGGTGAGCGACTGATTGTGGTGTACAATGCTAACGCCTTTCATGCCTAACTGCTTGTTGACGTATGAAATGTCGCCCGACGAGATGTTCCAAATAGTATCAGCTAAAGCAAATGCTGTGGGCTGAATGTGCATGTTGAAGTTTACCCCTTTTTCAGTAGGTAAGAAACGGGTGAGTGTTTCAAAACTTCCATTGTAGCTTGCATCGGTTGTGCCACGCCAAGTAACATTGGTGGTAAGTTGCCCTTCGTTGGTGTCGAGTTGGGTGGCAATGCTATAGTCTTGCCCTGACATATTCTTGCGGGTTTGTAACAAACAATGGTAGTTTGTATTTTCGCCGTGCAAGTAAATGCTGGGGCGAATAAACTCTTGACCTCCTACAGCTAATTTGTCGGCAAAGATGGTAAGCGAAGAATGTTCGTTGCCTGTGTTGAGATTGCCATGAGCACGTAGGTTACCTTCAACGTTGATGTCTACGCCTAACATTTTATGTAAAAAGTCAGTACGCTTGAGTGTTGCATCTATAACCAAATTATTGGCTACAGTGGGGTGGGCTTGGCCCTTTACCAAGCCAGGCAAGCATTGGTTGGCAATGGCAAACAATCCGTCTTTTATATGGGTGGGGTTAAGATTGCCCGAAATGTCTGCATCTAAGAAGTCGCTACGCACAGCAAGTTTTTGTTGGTTAGTTGCTGTGGTACGGATGGATGCTTCAAGGTTTTGGAGAGTATAGTCGCCACGCTGACTATTTTGCATGTTAAAGTTCTTGACATGCAACAGGGTGTTAGCAAATAAATTCTGCACATTGTCTGCTTGTGCTTTTATATCGCCACTAAAGGTTGCATTGTGGTAGCCCGACTTTAAACCCAGTGCAGCAGGAGCTATGTGTGCAATGTGTCCTTGTAAAGCAATGTTCGAAACTTTGCCATTGTTGAGATATGCTTTTGCTTCAACATGGAGGTTGGCATTGCGGTCGTTGCTACGAATGGTTGAGGCTATATGTCCATTGGCTAAATGCACTTTAAGACCGATGTTGCGATAGGTGTAGTTGTTCCAAACAAAAGAGGAAATACTGCCATCGGCATCTATGCGTGGCTGCTTAGGTTGTGACACATCTGCGATGAAATGGGCAGAAAGTGTGGCTTGTGAGGGGATTTTGTTGTTGTTGAGCAACTTATCGGGCAAGGCACGAATAATTTTTGTGCGAGCTTCAATCTTCTTGCCATGGATGGTGGCATTAGCTGCTATTTCGCCTACGGAAGTTTTGGCTAATAGAGTGGATTGTATGTGATTCTTCTCGTAAGACAGATTTCCATTAGCATGGATGTTGCCCACTCTCGACAATATTTCTGCTGTAGATTGAGGCAGCTTTGCCCAATGAACAGCATTGTTAATGAGGGTTTGCGATAAAGACAGTGAGGAAAGAGACACTTTGGTGTTGCGAAAAGCTTTGCCTCTGTGGTCGATGGTTACGTTGCCTTTAAGCGAGAGTTTGTTCTCGGTGTCAGTAATATTTAGTTGTGAGAATTGCCACTTTTGTGGGGTGAGCAAAAAGGTGCTCGACAAGTTTAAGGTGAGGTTCATGCCCTTAGGGAAATTTACGAAGGGTTGCAAATCGGTGGTAGAGATTTGCATCTTGTTGGTTGTAGCTCCAATGCGTAAAGTTGGTAATAAGGATGAAAAACCCTTGCGAATGTCGTAGGAGGCAATGAGTTGTCCCTGGTTGATGTGGGTGTGGGGCATTTCTAAATAAAAGTCCTCAATGTGTGCTTCGGTTTTGCTTGCGTAGAGCTTGAAGTGTAGGTTGTTGACTTGCAAACCCGAGGCTTCGTGAAAGGATAATGAACGTATGCGCAGATTGATGGCTTCGTTTGTAATGCTTTTTAGGCTAATGTTTGTGTTAATGCGCGACACTGACAAGTGTTTGGGATTGAACTTGCCAGGAGTGAGTGGGACGTAGCGTTCATTGTAGGCTACGTTGACACGACGAAGGATAATGGAATTGATGCGCAGATTCAATTTCGACTTTTTTGTTTTGTCTTTACTTGACAAGGCATCGATAATAAACTGATAGTTTGCTGCACTATCGGCTTTTTCCTTATAGAGGTTTATGTCGCAGTCGAGCAAAGAAACGGTGCGTAAGGAAAGTTGTTCTTTAAAGAGCGAACGTAGTTCTATCTTTGCTGAAGCTACGTGCGAGGAAAGCATTTGCTCTCCTTTAAGGTCTTTAATCTCTAAGTCTTTGATTATTAGTCGGTTGAATAGTCCTATTTCAATATTTGATATAGAGACTTTGGTGCCGAGCTTTTCGCTTAAAGCTTCGGTTATGGTGCGTGTAATCCATTGTTCGGTGGGGCTAAAGTTAACTACACCCAATAATAAGATGTATGCGCCAATAATGGTGCATACGATTGCGCGTAATATGTTGCGTAACTTGTTGGATTTCACGTGAATATTATGTTTGGTTTTAAAGTAACACTTGGAGTGTATTTTGTCTTAGTCTACAAAGTTACTATTTTTTTGTGTAAGCAGACGAAAAAAATAAGGTTTTCTATAAAGGGTGGTTCTAAAAAATCTGATATAAATCTGATAGTTGCTTTGCACCCTACCTAAAAAGGACTTGAACAATATTTAAGTGCTAAATACCTGCAAAAACGCATTGAAATCGCTTTAGTTAACTCGCGAAATTGTTTTAGTTAACTCGTTTCAGCGGGTTAACTAAAACAATTTTGGCTCACTACATTGGGGTTGATATAAGATAACCAGGCATGTGTGAATGAGGAGTTTATTCCGAATTCACACATGCCTGGCTATCTAAGATCTTAGAGGGTGAGTTACAATTCTAATCTTTGGTCTGCATATTTCAGAACTAAAGGTCGGTGTGTAATGAAAATGAGTGTACGATTGGGGTAATGGCTGATGATGCGCTTCAAGACATTCTCTTCGGTTTCGGGGTCGAGCGAAGAGGTTGCCTCATCGAAAATGTAGATGCTACCTTTCGACATAAGAGCACGAGCAATGGCTATGCGTTGTGCTTGTCCTTCGGAAAGTCCATCGCCAGATTCGCCACAAATGGTGTCAAGCCCATTGCTCTTTTTATAAACAAACTCGGCATCGGCAAGGTAGAGGGCTGTTTTTATGTCCTCTTCGGTAGCTTGTGGATTGCCTTGTAAAAGATTACTGCGGATTGTTCCCGAAAAGAGGGTGTTGCCTTGAGGTACGTATGAGAAGTTTGCACGCATGTTGGCTTCCATTGTGTAGGTTTTGCCTGAAGCATCGACCAAGGTGACAGAACCTTCGGATGGCTTGATAAGCGAGAGTAATAAGCGGATAAGGGTGGTCTTTCCTGCACCTGTTCTTCCGACAATAGCCGTAACACTACCTGCTGGAAAGTTATAGTTAAATCCGTTGAAAATCAATCTTGACTTGCTTGTGTATTGAAATTTTACTTTATTCAAGCTTATGCCTAACGGCGCTTTCAGAATTAAAGGTTGTTGATGTTCCTCTTGCTTTATTTCTTCAAGCTCCATCAGTCGCTCGGCAGCTGTGAATGAGGTGATGAAGATGGGGACGAATTTAGACAAGTTGCGCACAGGGGTTTGTATTTGTCCTACTAACTGAATGAAGGCGAGCATGGCACCATAGGTGATGATACCTTGTGAAAGACTGGTAGTGCCCCATACAAAAGTGACGAAATATCCGGTGCCAAAACCTAAGTTGAGCAAACTGGATGAGAGGGTAGAGTAGCGTGTGCGCTGCAGAATGATGTGGTGGAGTGAAGATTGCTGTGTGTTGAGCTTTTCGATGAAGAATGCTACTTTTTGCAATGTTTTTACCACAAGGACGTGTTGCAGTGTTTCTTGTATTAGCGATTGGATGCGACTATCCTCGTCGCGAGCCTCGTGTGTGAGGTTGCGCATTCTCTTGACATAGAGTTTGCTGCTGATGATAAAGACGGGAATAATGCATACAATAATTACTGCCAACGTTTTATCCATGAAGAAAAGCAGGAAAAAGGCTCCCACAAATTGGGTGAGTGTGGTGATGAGCGAAGGGATACTCTCTGTGATAAAGTTGACTACATCGTTCACATCGTGCTCAATGCGGTTGGTGAGATTGCCCGTGTGATATTTTTTAAGTGCAGTCCATTCGCTATTGAGCAACTTCGAAAATATGTGTCGACGCATGCTGTTTTGGGCTTTTACACCTAAAATTGCCCGTATCCATCGTGAAGACAAACTGAGCAGTATGCGCACAAACATAACGAGGGCTATGAGCCAAAAGGCTTGTGTGAGTGTTACGGTGTTGTTGTTGTGTGTTGCTACATCAACCGCTAATTTGGTGGTCCACACAAAAGCAAGGTCGAGAAAAACCAAGGCAACGCCTACCAAAGTGTTGAGGGTTGTTTGTAGACGATGTCCTTTGAGTAGCTGCGCTAAGTAACGTATGATTTGTGGAATGGGACGTGTCATAGAGTGAAAAAGGTGTGTTTATGCGCGGTGGTCTGCACCCCACATCATTTTGTCTCTTAATGTTTCAAAAAAGTGTTTGTGTTCTATTTTAATTACCTTGACGGCATGGGGGGCACACTTTACGGTGATAATGGTTGCGTGGTTAAGGCTTTCGCTTTGTCCATCGCAAGCTAAAAGAAAGTTGTTGGTGCGGCTGCGCACTTCCATCTTTATTTCAACATCATCTCGAACCACAACGGGGCGAACTGCTAAACTGTGAGGAGCAATGGGAGATATGCAAAAGGTGCCTGATTGTGGAACTAATACTGGACCACCAACGCTGAGTGAATAGCCCGTTGAACCTGTTGGGGTTGAAACTATCAATCCGTCTGCCAAATAATTAGTCAGAAAATTGTCGTTAACATAGGTGTTGATTTCGATGAGCGACGAATTATCGTGCTTTAACACAGCAACTTCGTTTAAGGCAAAAGGGTAGAAATCTGATCGTACACCATTTTTCATTACCTCTAATGCCTTGCGCTTTTCAATTACATAATCGCCTTTGCAAAGTGCCTCGAGCGAGGAGTTGATGGTTTCGGGTGAGATGTCTGCTAAGAAACCTAATCGACCTGTGTTGATGCCTAAAATAGGCACACCGCTTGCTCCGACTAAGGCTGCAGTACCCAAAAAGGTGCCGTCGCCACCTATTGAAATGGCAACATCGACTTTGGGAAGATCCTTTTTGTTGAAAATTTCAACATTATTTAGCTCCACATCTAAGCTATGGTCGACAAAATCGGCAAAATCATGCTCTATGTATATTTGAACATCTAATTCTTTTAGCTTTTTCAAAATACGAGCTACATACTGGTTCTTTTTGGTTTGATAAATATTGCCGAATAAAGCATATTTCAGATTTGAATAATTCATATTGAGCTAAAATAATTTAATAATTTAGGATAGGTTCTTAATTTTTGATACAAAAACATACGTGGCATTATAAAAAGTCGTACTTTTGTATCAAACAAAAAACTAACAAGCGCAAATTTACATCTTTCGTTTGGAATATCGATCAACTAACATGACAAAGTTAAGTGTAAATATAAATAAAATAGCTACGTTGCGTAATGCGCGTGGTGGTAACAATCCTGATGTGGTACGCGTGGCATTGGATTGTGAAAGATTCGGCGCACAAGGCATAACGGTTCATCCTCGTCCGGATGAAAGACATATTCGTCATCAAGACGTTTTTGATTTAAAACCGCTTCTTTCTACTGAGTTTAATATTGAAGGTTATCCGAGTGAGGATTTTTGTAATCTTGTAATAAAGGCTCAGCCTGCACAGGTAACGCTTGTGCCCGATGCTCCCGACCAACTTACTTCGAACCATGGATGGGATACGAAGAAGCATCTCGATTTTTTAATTCCTATTGTGAAACGATTTAAAGATGCGGGCATACGCGTGAGCATCTTTATTGACCCCGATAAGGAGATGGCTGATTATGCCAAACAAACAGGGGCCGATCGGGTAGAGTTGTATACAGAGCCTTATGCTTCGCAGTATGCAACTGACCGAGAAATGGCTATAGCTCCTTTTATAGAAGCTGCACGCCATTGTCGCGAAATAGGGTTAGGCCTTAATGCTGGGCATGACCTTAGTTTGCAAAACTTGGCTTATTTCCACTCTTGCATTCCTTGGGTAGATGAGGTTAGCATTGGGCATGCACTTATCTGCGATGCGCTTTACTTGGGATTGAGAGAAACGATTAAGGAGTATCTTAACTGTTTGAAATAACCTAAAACACATTATAATTATAACATCTTCGAAATAAAAGAGAATGGTTTATTTATTACTTGCTGATGGCTTCGAAGAAATAGAAACCATTGGTACTATTGACATTTTGCGCCGCTGCGGCTTGCAAGTACAAACACTTAGTGTTACTGGAAAACGTGTGGTAAATGGTGCACATGGTCTTATTGTTAAGGCAGATAGCTTGTTCCGTAAAAATCATATTGTTCACTGCGATGCTTTGGTGTTGCCTGGCGGATCAAAGGGTGCAGAGACTATGTATAAGAACTCAATACTACGTCTGACTATTAGCCAACAAGCTCACGAAGGTACATTGGTTGCTGCAATCTGCGCTGCACCGATGGTGCTCGGTGCAGCTGGTGTATTGAAGGGTAAACATGCTACAATTTATCCGGGACTTGAACAATATATTGACGGAGCGATTGTGCATCGCGAAGCTTTAGTAGTGGAACACGATAATATTATAACTGCTGCAGGTCCTGCTGCAACACGTTTGTTCGCTTTTGCCGTTGCACGTCGTTTGGCTTCTAACCCTTCGGTGGTTGACCAGGTGGAACGCGATATGCTCTATGCTGGATTTGATAGTTCTGTAAATCAAGTGATAAAGTTTAATGGCTGATAAAGATTCTTGAAAAGCATGACCTCATACGTAGGGGGTGCTTTTTAGAAATTGGCAAGTAACAATGCTTAATCCGCTTCAAACAGATATTAAATATCTAAAGGGGGTTGGTCCCCTTAGAGCTAAAACGTTGGGTGAAGATTTGGGTATCTTCACCCTTCGTGATTTATTGTATACCTTCCCCTATAAATACATAGACCGTAGTGTTATCTATCAAGTGCGTGACTTGGTAGATGGAATGCCCTATGTGGTGTTGAAAGGACAAATTACGTCTAAAATAATTGAAGGGACAGGACGCAGAGAGCGTTTGGTGGCTTCTTTTTCGGATGGAACTGGCTATATAGAGCTTGTTTGGTTTAATAGCATAAAGGTCTTCGATAAAAAACTGCAATACAACCATAATTATATACTGCTTGGTAAACCTAACTCTTTTAATGGGCGCATAAGCATTGTGCATCCCGAACTTGAGGATGCTGATACTTTCTTGAACCAACCCCTAACCATGCAACCACACTATCACACCAGTGAACGCATGAAAAGGCAAGGTTTTAGTTCGAGAAATATCTCTGACTTGGTGGATCGCGCTTTTGCTTTGTTAGGAAGTACGCCTATTGCTGAAACACTGCCCGATTATATTATTAAAAGGTATGCCTTGCAAGACATAAATAGTGCCTTGCACACATTGCATAAACCTGAAAAGTCAACGGATTTGCCCGAGGCAAGTCGCAGAATGAAGTTTGAGGAACTTTTTTATTTGCAACTCGACATTCTGCGCTATACGCAAAACCGCAAACTGCATTATGATGGCTATGTGTTTAATAGAGTGGGGGAGAGTTTTTTGCGTTTTTACAATGAATGTTTGCCTTTTACGTTGACTGATGCGCAGAAACGTGTGGTGCGCGAAATAAGAAAAGACGTTTCCACGGGGAGCCAAATGAATAGATTGGTGCAGGGCGATGTGGGAAGTGGTAAGACGATGGTGGCTCTTTTGTGTTGCTTGCTTGCTGTTGACAATCATTTTCAAGCGTGCATAATGGCTCCTACCGAAATTCTTGCCGAACAGCATTATGCCTCGATTTCTGCCTATCTTGAAAAGTTGCCTCTGACGGTTGAACTGCTTACGGGGAACGTAAAAGGGAAACGCAGAAAAATGGTGCTGCAAGGTGTGAGCGATGGAAGTGTGGATATTTTGGTAGGCACGCATGCGCTTATTGAGCCGAACGTGGTGTTCTCGAATGTTGGACTCGTGGTTATTGATGAACAACATCGTTTTGGTGTGAAGCAACGTGCCAAGTTGTGGGCAAAAAATACGAAACCGCCTCACATCTTGGTTATGACTGCTACTCCCATTCCTCGCACGTTGGCAATGACGGTGTATGGTGACTTAGATGTGAGTGTTATCGACCAACTTCCTCCTGGACGTAAGCCTATTCAAACAGTACATTATCGACAGTCTGACAGAGAAAAGTTGTATCAAGGCATGCTTTATCAATTGCAACTCGGACGACAGGTTTATGTGGTTTATCCTTTAATTAAGGAAAACGAAAAACTTGATCTTCACGACTTGCAGAATGGTTACGAACAACTTGTTAGTGTTTTTAAAAATTACAAAGTGGGCATGGTGCATGGCAAAATGAAGCCTGCCGAAAAGGAAGAGGCTATGGCTGACTTTAAAGCACAAAAGACGCAAATACTTGTTTCGACAACAGTGATTGAAGTGGGGGTGAATGTGCCTAATGCTTCGGTTATGGTAATTGAAAATGCAGAACGATTTGGACTTGCACAGTTGCACCAGTTGCGTGGACGTGTAGGGCGTGGTGCTGAACAATCTTATTGCATCTTGATGACAAAAGACAAACTTGCTGAGCATTCGCAAAGGCGCATGCAGGTGCTTGTTGAGAGTACGGATGGCTTTGTAATTGCTGAGGAGGATATGAAACTGCGTGGTCCTGGCGATTTAGAAGGTACGGCACAGAGTGGTATGCCCTTTGAATTGAAAATTGCCAATATTGTGAAAGACCAAGACTTAATGGAACTGGCTCGAGAGGCTGCTAAAGAGGTCCTTGAACATGATCCGCAACAAACGCTTCCGCAAAATGCTATTGTTTGGTCGCATCTCGATATGTTGAAAAAAACGCAGATTAACTTCTCGGCTATTTCATGATTTTGAGGGTTGGTTAATGGATGGACTCGTGTTTATGGTCTGTTTATGAACCAACCCATCTTTAAAAACATTTTGAACGATGAGTAGTGAAAATAATTTGTTATTACGTTTCGTAAAAAATTGGACTTTGCCCATAGCCATTGTAACTGGTGCATTGGCTTATCTTGTTTATTCGCATTTGTCAGTATTAAATTTTACGCGTCCTTATGCAGCCCCAACGGTAGCTGTTGTGCAGCCCATACTTATCTTTTCGATGCTGTTTCTTTCGTTTTGTAAAATTGATGTAAAGGAACTCCGACCGCGTATCACGCACTTGTGGTTATTACTCATTCAGTGTGGTTGTTTTTCATTGCTTTGCTTAATTATTCATTTTTTGCCTACAATGAGCGGTCGTGTTGTGGTTGAGGCTGCTGCACTTTGCTTAATTTGTCCTACTGCGACATCGGCTGCTGTGGTTACACAAAAGTTGCATGGTGATGGGGCAGACATTACGATGTATACCTTGTTTATCAATTTAGCGGTATCGGTTGTTGTGCCACTGCTTATTCCGTTTGTGGGTGGGCATTCAGGGTTGTCTTTTCTCACGGCTTTTTGGTCGATTATGCAACGTGTATTTCCCATGCTTATTTGTCCACTCATAGCTGCTCAGTTGGTGCGCTGGGGGTTGCCACGTTTGCATGCGTGGCTTGTGTCTTTTCACAATCTGGCATTTTATCTTTGGGCTATTGCCTTAAGTATTGCAATTGCTGTTACCACGCGTAGTATTATGCACACCAATAATTCTATGTTCCTTATTTTAGGAATTTGTCTTGCTTCGTTATTTTGTTGTATCATACAATTTGCTTTAGGTCGTATAATTGGTCGTCATTACAAGCGCCCTATAAGTACGTGCCAATCTCTTGGACAAAAAAATACGGTCTTTGCCATTTGGATGGGTTATACATTCCTCGACCCTGTAACATCCTTAGCTGGTGGCTTTTACAGCATTTGGCACAATCTGTATAATACTTATCAACTTAGAAGGGAGGCGAGAAAAAAGTAGACTTTTCTCGTATTCATTGGCATGTTTGGAACATTTCTGTCACCTTTATCGTTTTTAATAGATTGTTTAGAATGATAGTGAAGTGTTCAAGGTGTCAGCTAACTTGCCTGCAAGCATCGAGAGCGTTTGCGTCACACCCGCACCGCTCAGTCCCATCTCAGCGAGCATAGGCGTTAGTCTGTCCATGCCATCTGCACTATTCAGTGCTTGCAAAAACTTATACAAAGCACCATTCGCATCCACCGAAAGTTTTTGGGTGAACGCCTCCATCTCAAGTCCTGCAGCCTTTGCTATCTTTGCTGGATCCTTAAACAGTGCCGTCAACACATTCTTATGCCTTATAAAAAGACAAACAACAATCAGTCATAATCACGATCATACAGATAGCGTATTTTACCCGTTTCGTAATATTTTTTTAGTTGTCTTTCTCTCGAATATTTACCTGTGTCAGGAATCTTTTTACCATAATGGTTTGCAATAATAAGAAAAATTATAATACCAATCAGTTCAAATATAACCATTCATTTAAAGTTTTCAACACAACCTACGCCTCATAAAAAGACAAACAGCAATCTTGCCTACATCAGCGTTTTTTCTTTCCAAACATAAAATCCCACCACATCAAGTCATACATCTTTCGCATCATTTTCGTCTGTTCTTGCATTTCGCGTTCAGCAGGTGTCAATGTTTGTTGTGGAGCCTTAGGCTTCTTTTGTTCTTTCGTTTCTGCAGAAGGACTATTCCAAGTACAATACAGAATAACCGAGAAACAAACCACACAAACCACTATATACGCAATATCTATACCATCCATATCATATAAATTAATATTAGTTCAACATTCAACCAATCAGTTCAGCATAACCACTCATTTAAAGTTTTCAACATAACCTACGCCTCATAAAAAGACAAGACAAGCGCTATTTCTTTTTTAAACTATTCCAAAAAGTTAGCCAATAAAGTCTTCGCAACATCTTCGTCTGTTCTTGCATTTCGCGTTCAGCAGGTGTCAATGTTTGTTGTGGAGCCTTAGGCTTCTTTTGTTCATTCGTTTCTGCAGAAGGGCTATTCCGAGCGAGAAACATAAAAAACAAGCAACAAACCACAGCAAACACTATAAAAGCAATATCTATACCTTCCATATCATATAAATTAATATTAGTTCAATATTCAACCAATCAGTTCAGCACAACCATTCTTTTTAAGTTTTCTACCGCAAATATACTCCTTCCTTCCTAATAACCCAAACCTTTTTCTCAAAAGTAACACCGTTAGTGACGGTTAAAAAATAACTTGGTATATTTTTGTGTCC
>UMGH01053912.1_pt1 | contig 24316 bp, 20 predicted proteins | sample 1965231 | NCBI WGS metagenome assembly UMGH01 (sample SAMEA4836068, study PRJEB28245) | human gut metagenome | biome: gut microbiome; material: fecal sample | place: Denmark | collected 2008 | reverse complement strand
TATAATAAACGACAAAATTTATTTTTTGTCATCTACTAAAAGCTACATTATTAATAATGTGTCCTTCTTGGAAAGAGCGTATGTTTTGAATAGCGATCTGCATCAGACGTACGCGTGCTTCATAAGTAGCCCAGGCAATATGGGGAGTGATATAACATTGGGTTGCCGTCAGAAGCGGATTATCGGCTAGTGGCGGTTCAGATGACATTACATCAATACCGGCAGCAAACAAAGTCCGGTTATTGAGCGCTTCTGCTACGGCTTGTTCGTCAATCAAAGGTCCTCTGCCTGTATTGATCAAGATAGCTGAAGGTTTCATGAGCGAAAGCATTTCTTTATTGACGAAATGATGAGTATCGGCTGTGAGCGGGCAATGGAGCGTTAATATATCACTTTCGCGGAACAAGGTTTCTTTATTAACTGGAGTGATATAATCTTCCAACTGATCTTTAGACTTGGATGTAAGTGCCAGTACTTGCATCCCCAACGCATGAGCTACGTGAGCTACCGACATACCGATATGTCCGAGTCCGACAATCCCCAACTTTTTACCGGCCAGTTCAAACAGTTTGGTATTCCAATAGCAGAAATCAGGATTCTGAGTCCATTTTCCCTTTCTTATTTCTTGCGTATAATGTTCTACTTGATTTGCAATATTGAGAATGTGGGCAAATACCATTTGGACGACCGAATCTGTACTGTATGCCGGAATGTTCGTAACAATGATTCCACGTTTTTTCGCTTCTTCAATATCAACTACATTGTAACCTGTTGCCAAAACACCAATATATTTCAATGCAGGAAGTGCGTCCATTTCCTTTTTCAGGATACGAACTTTATTGGTCAGTACAATTTCTGCACCTTGACAACGTTCGGTTACTTCATCTTCTTGCGTGTTTTCGTAGATATGACACTCACCTAATGCCTGCAATCCATCCCAGGATAAATCTCCTTTGTTGAGTGTTCTGCCATCTAAAACTACTATTTTCATATCTGATCTGTATATATAAAATTATTCATGATGATAAGGCTCATTATTCAATATCGTCATGGCGCGATAGATTTGTTCGACGAAGATGAGGCGGATCATCTGATGCGAGAAAGTCATCTTGCTGAGTGAGACTTTTTCAGATGCTGCCTGATAAACAGCTTCGCTGAATCCATACGGACCGCCGATAACGAATACCAGCCTACGGGAAACCGTGTGCATTTTCTTTTCTAGGTAAGAAGCAAACTGCATCGACGTAAATTCTTTCCCTTTTTCATCAAGTAATACCAGATAATCTCCGGCTTGTAGGGATTTCAGAATCAGTTCGCCTTCTTTTTCCTTTTGCTGGCTTTCTGACAAGTTCTTGGCATTCTTGATGTCAGGGATAACCTGTATTTCAAAAGGAATATAATGGACCAGCCTGTTTTGGTATTCCCGGATAGCTTCGGAAAAGTAATTAGCGTCCGTTTTCCCAATGACAACTAAACTAATTTTCATTTGATTTTATATTTCTATATTTGCAAAGACGAAGTTAGGGAAAATTCTTATCTTTGTCACCAGTATTCACAAAAAAGATCAGTGATGAAACGATTCTTACTATTGATTGCCTTGGTCGTAGCGGCAATTAGTGTACAAGCAGCAGACATTACAGTTATTACAACATCGTTAAAAACGGGAAATGCTACGAATTTACAGACATGTATGGATAAATCTGTCGATATGGCTCTTGCCGACAAATCAAAGATTTGCAATGCGCAAGAAGCTGTTTCGATGTTGAATGGCTTTTTGGGTTCAAACAAGCCTTCTGCTTTTTCTTTGTTACACCATGCGGATAAAAAAGACAGTGGTTTTTTGGTGGCTAAACTGACGGCTGGTAATAAATCTTATCGGGTTAATGTGACGTATAAAGTAGAAGGAGATAAGGTAGTAATACAATCAATCAGAATAGAATAATTTCAGAAGATGAACGTAAAAGAAACAAAAGAACAGCTTATTGCCGAATTGATCCGTTTGGCATTTGCCGAAGATATCGGTGACGGCGATCATACAACCTTGTGTTGTATTCCGGCTACGGAAATGGGAAAAAGCCAGTTAATCGTGAAAGAAGATGGTGTTTTGGCAGGAGTGGAAATGGCCCGTCTGATTTTCCATACATTTGATCCGGAACTGAAAATGACGACTTTCATTCAGGATGGTACGGAAGTGAAGAAAGGTGACATTGCCTTTGTAGTAGAAGGTAAGGTACAATCATTACTGCAAACTGAGCGTCTGATGCTAAATGTCATGCAACGTATGAGTGGTATTGCAACAACAACTCGCAAATATGTGAAAGCATTGGAAGGAACAAAAACACGTGTGTTGGATACGCGTAAGACAACGCCGGGACTTCGTATGATTGAGAAAGAGGCCGTTCGTATCGGTGGTGGTGTAAACCATCGGATTGGTTTGTTTGATATGATCTTGTTGAAGGATAATCATGTTGACTTTGCCGGTGGCATTGAAGCTGCTATCACTCGTTGTCATGAGTATCTGAAAGAAAAACATAAGGATTTGAAGATTGAAATTGAAGTCCGTAACTTCGATGAAATTCAGCAAGTATTGAAAATTGGAGGTGTTGATCGTATCATGCTGGATAACTTTACACCTGAAAATACGAAGAAAGCCGTAGAAAAGATCGGTGGACGTTTTGAAATCGAATCATCCGGAGGAATCACTTTTGATACTTTGCGTCAGTACGCTGAGTGTGGAGTTGATTTTATTTCGGTAGGAGCTTTGACTCATTCTGTAAAAGGTTTGGATATGAGCTTTAAAGCTTGTTGATAATCTTTACAAGATAGAAAAGAAGAGAGGGTATTATCTCTTCTCAAAATAAGCGAGAATCGTTTTTGAATCTAATAAATTTTGAAAACGATTCTCGTTTATTTTGTTTTCTATATTAGTCCTTTTGGGACTATTGAAAAGCCATTTACGCCCGGACGAAAGGAAATATATGGAGTTGAAATAATATTGGGAATTGAATGATAAATAGAAAATTCTGTATATCTTTACCAAATATTGAACATTTTCTAAAAAAATAACCGATTTAAAAATGAAAAATACAATTAAGTCCCAAAAGAACTTTGTTGCTTATTAAGGACTTTAAGTAATTAGAACTATGGAAGTTGATAAGAAAATACTGGAACGTTTGAAAAAAGGAGACGAAAGTGCTTTTGAATCCTTATTCTGGCAATACAACTCCCATATATATAATTTTGTCCTTTCTATCTTATACGATAAATCATTGGCTGAAGATATTACGCAGACTGTTTTCTTGAAAATATGGGAAACTCATGAACGGATAGATCCTGAACAAGGCATCAATGCTTACCTTTTTACAATTGCCCGACATTTGGTTTATAAGGAAACAGAGAAAAAATTGATTTTTGAACAGGCATCGGATGTTATTTCTTCCTCTTCGGTTGATGATGATTCTGCATTGGAAAAACAAATGGAAGTCAATTCTTTGCGTGATTATATTTTACAATTGATTGAGGAGTTGCCTCCAGCCCGGAAAATGATTTTTAGTCTGAGTCGTTTTGAACATCTTTCAAATAAAGAAATAGCCACTCGGCTCTCTATATCAGAAAAAACGGTAGAGACTCAAATTTACCGTTCACTTCAATTCTTACGTGAGAAATTATCTTCGGATGTGTTTTTGGCTTGTTTTCTGATTTTTCTGGCCAATCGACTTTAAAGACTAGGAAATAAGGAAGGAATACCGTATTTTTGGTCTTGGCTGAAGAATAAATCAGATTGGAGTAAGATCTTTATTGTAGAACTTTATTATAAAATGTCATGGAAAAATAAACGAAAAAGATGAACCGTCGTGAATTTTTAGGTTGTCTATCTGCAGAAACCGCTGACTTATACCATTTCTGAAAGTATAGCTTTGGTGCGTGCTGTTCGGGCTAACAACCGGGTATTACAAGTGGGAAGTCAGCAACGCTCAGACCGTGAATTCCAACGGGCAATAGAATTGGTGCGTGCCGGTGCGATCGGTCATATAGAAAGTGTTCAGGTTCATATTGGTGAGCCTCCTAAACCGTTTGATCTGCCGGAAGTACCGGTTCCTCCTTTTTAAATTTCAATGCTTGGATGGGACCGCTTACGAGTCCGAACGTGCATTATCATCCGGATATGTGTCCGCCAATTGATAATCCGGAAATGGAAGAAAAAGGTCCGTGGGCAGTTTGGCGTAATTATCGGGAGACAGGAAATGGCTATACAGGCGATTGGGGTGCTCATCACTTTTGATGAAAAGCCGGCATATTTTGGGGATTACAAAAACAGGTCCGAAAAATCATAAATGCCAAATAACGAAATCAGTAACCTGATCTTTCTTTTTTCCTGCTTTTACTTCTATTTTGTTTTCTCCTTCAGTAAGCTGAATGGATTTCCATTGGAAAGTAGCATAAGCATCTGCCTGTTGTGTCCCTTGACTTATACCGTTGATAAACAGTTCTACTTCCGGTTGATTAGAAAAGACCATGATGTCAGTTTCTTTACAGGTCCGTTCCCGATGTCGGCGATTGGCTATGTAAACAAAAGCATCTTTCTGGTTCCAATTAGCCTTATAGAAATAGAAAGCATCTTTGCGTGTTTTGCGATCACGAGTTACTAAACCTTTGTCATTAACGCCCGGACGATCTCCTTCTTCCCGATGAGCCGCTCCGAAATCAAACATGTTCCAGACAAAAGATCCCCATACGAAAGGTCTTTCAGCCAAAGCTTTCCAGTTCTCCATGTGATAGAACGTCTGGTAGTTTTCGGGATGCCAATATCCGGAAGCAATACCCGGCTTGATGGAGTCTTGCTGGTGGTAAATACTTGCTCCGGCACCATATTCACTGATAGCTATTTTCAAGTTAGGAAATTCTTGATGAGTCTTGTCTAAAAAAGTTCCCATATCAGATGGATGACCTCCGTACCAACCAAAATATTGGTTCCAGGCAATTAAATCGGATACCATACCAATCGGATCATTGGCAGAAATGTTACTGGCAGCTGTCGTTAATCGGGTTGGATCTTCCAGCTTAGCCAATTGATTTAATTCTTTTACATATTCGGTCGGATTATCTCCATAAGTTTTTAATTCGTTGAATAATCCCCAAAAGCAAATAGACGGGTGATTGTAATGCTGACGGATCAGTTCCTTCAACTGTTCTTTTCCATTTTCACGGAAAGCTGGCTGATCTACGAAACCCCGGTCTAAATAGCCACCTGGACCGACGAATGGAATCTCTGCCCAAACAATGATACCATAATGATCCATTAAATCGTACATATAGGACGCCTGAGGATAATGCGCCAAACGAATGGCATTTGTCCCCATTTCAGCAATGATGGCAGCATCTTCTTCATGATGTTCTTTGCGTAATGCATTTCCAACTTCACTTCTTTCCTGATGGCGGCAGACACCTTTCAACTTCAGATGCTCTCCGTTCAGAAAGAATCCTTTTTCAGCATCAACCCGGAAGAAGCGAAGTCCTAAAGGCTGATCAATGCAATCCGCTATTTGTCCGTTCTTTAGTAAAGTAATTTCAGTACGATAACAGAACGGATCTTTCCGCCCATTCCAAAGATGAGGATTTTCGATAACCAAGTCGAGGGTCTGGCAGCTTTCTCCCGGTATGATCTCAATCTCTTGTGCTTTTTCCCATTTTACCTGATTCCCATCCCATACTTTCAGAGATAATGTTCTCTTTTGCTTTTCAGGTGTATTATTAGACAACATGATTTTAGCCTGTACATTCGCTTGTTCCTTGCTGACTTGCTTTTGCATCAGATAAACACCCGGTGAAGCATAATCTGTTAGGGAGATATGTACTTCGTCAGTAATGATCAAATGTACATCCCGATAAATACCCCCATAAAAGTTGAAATCGCCCACTAATGGCATCACATCCAGTTGTAAGGCATTATTCACCCGAACCAACAGCAGATTTTTGCTTCCATAGTTAACATTGTCGGTAATTTCAAAGACAAACGCGCCATATCCGCCCCGGTGTTCACCTATATGTTTGTCGTTCATAAAGACGTTTGTTACTGTATTTGCTCCTTCAAAACGTAAATACAAACGTTTACCTTTCCACTCCTGAGGAATAAATATCTCTTTAGTGTAATTTCCGATCCCCCGATGATAATCCGGTTTTGCGTCCGCATCCAAAGCATTCCAAGTGTGCGGTAAGTTAACGAGTCGTCCACTATTACGTTGAACTTCGTAATTAAACCTGAAATGCCATTGATCGTTGATCAATATATCTTTTCGGTTTGCAAACACCTGCATGTAAAACAGAGACAATAAATAAACTAGAATTATTCTTTTCATAAATCCTGAATCAGTTTGTTTTTATTCTGAGTCCGAAGATACATATAATCTTTTAATAAACAGGAAATAAAAGTAGAAATGAAATTTGTCTGAAATAATTGTTTGGTGTAAATAAAAGTTAAATATAAACTTTTTTCAAGTTTGTTGTAAGGGATTGTCGTTCTTTGAGGATATACAATCATGAAATATGGAAAAAGAACAGGATTACATAGTATTGTTGGATCGTTTCTTAAAGGGAGGAACTTCTCCTGAAGAAGAGAAAGATTTGTTGGACTGGTTTAGAAAAACAGCTCCAGAAGAAACTTTGTATGCTTACTATCGTTCATACTGGGATAATGCTCATGGAAAATCTATTCCGGCAGATGTCCAGGGTCGGATGTTTCATCAGATCAAATTGCGGATGAAAGAGATGGAACAGAAACGAAAGAACATACGAAAACTTCGTTTATGGTGGGCTAGTACTGCTGCAGCTGTTGTTGCTTTATGTGTTAGTATAGGTATTTCGGTTCATTATTTCCGTCAAGTGAATCAAATGTCGCAACAGACGTTTGTTGTTTCTGCAGAAAAAGGTCAACGTTCTAATGTCGTTTTGCCTGATGGTACAAAAGTTTGGTTGAATTCAGATACAGAAATAAAGTACTCCGGAGAATATGGCAAAAAAGATCGACAGATATCCTTATCTGGAGAAGCTTATTTTGAAGTGGCTAAAGATCCGAAACACCGTTTTATTGTTCAAGCGGGTGAAATGCAGGTAGAAGCCTTGGGAACAGCCTTTAATGTGAAGGCATATGAGGAAGATGATGAATTGACAGCGTCGTTATTTGAAGGAAAGGTGAAAACTTCTGTTGCAGGACAGACTTTGTTATTGGATCCGGATCAAAGTGTGAGTTATAATCGGATGAAACATTCTTTTGTGAAATTGAATGGAAATACCTATTATGATCGGATGTGGCGGAATCAGGAACTGGTATTCCGTGGAGAATCGTTAGAGGAAGTAGCGATCATGTTGGATCGTTTATATAATGTAAAAGTAGAATTTCAGACAGATGATATCAAACATTATCGTTTCTCTGGTGTCATTAAGAATAATAGTTTGGAGAATGTATTTGAACTGATCAGTTTGACAGCTCCAATACGTTATGAAAAACGCGACAGTATTATCTGGTTGAGTCGAAATAAATAGTATGAACTAAAATAGAAAGCCTATGGGAAAGGATGAATAGAAAAAGAAGGAGGTTTGTCCGGATAAACAAAACCTCCTAAAGCGAGCGGAAGTCAATCCGAAGTCTATGTGTTGAGAGAGAAAAAGTCATAGAAACAGATTGAAGTCCGGTTACAAAATTATCCATTAAGTTTATTACCAAATAAAAAAAACACTTAAAATGAGTAACCTTAAAAAATCAATTCGAAAAAGTCTGGTAGTGGGTGGCTTCTGTATGATGTCTAGTTTAGCTATGTCTGCCCAAATATCATTGACTTTAGAAAACAAATCAACTCGCGATGTTATTCGTGAAATAGAGAGAGTCAGCGAATATCGTTTCTTTTATAATGAAGATTTGCAAGGACTTGATCAGAAAATAAATATCAATACCAGTGATGCAAATATCCAAACTGTTCTAAACGAAATCCAGCGTCAGACTTCTATTCATTATGTGATAAAGGAGAATAATCAGATTGTCCTCTCTGCCGGAGTAAAATCAAACAAAACACAACAAATAGGAGATAGCCGGATTATTAAAGGAACAATATTGGATGCTACCGGTATGCCTGTTATCGGAGCCAATGTGATGGTGAAAGGAACAACCAACGGTACGATTACCGATATGGATGGTAAATTCTCGTTGAAAGTAGATAAAAATGCCATACTTGTTGTTTCGTATATTGGGTATGCCAATCAAGAAATTAAGGTAGGTAACCAGAATACATTGTCTATCACTATGAAAGAAGATGCAGAAGCATTGGATGAATTGGTGGTTGTGGGATATGGTGTACAGAAAAAGGTGAATTTGACGGCTGCGGTGGAGACTGTAAATAGTGAAGTTTTAGAAAATCGACCTGTCAAAAGTGCCACAGAAATGTTGGAGGGAGTTGTACCCAACTTAAATATCTCAACAACTTCAGGAGCCCCTGATGCAACTGCTTCTTTAAATATACGTGGTTTTACTGGGATGAATTCAAAAGGCTCTCCATTAGTTCTTGTTGATGGAGTAGAGCAAAGTTTGGATATGGTAAATCCAAATGATATAGAATCAATTTCTGTCTTGAAAGATGCTGCAGCTTCGGCTATTTATGGTTCACGAGCTCCTTATGGAGTTGTATTGATTACAACTAAATCAGGGAAAAAAGGGATGAAAACATCTATTAATTATTCAGGAACATTCCAGATAAATCAGCCAATAATGATCCCTAGTTCAGCATCTTCTGTCGATTTTGCAAAAACATTAAATGCTGCAATGAATAATTCGTTGAAAGAAGGATTTTATAGTGAAGAAGTAATACAAAAAATGCAGGACTATATAGATGGGAAATTATTAGAGAATAATAAGATTTTATCTAATGGAAGATGGGGAGAACATACTGATGCTTTTGCGAATACAGATTATTTTGATTATGCATTTAAAGATCATTCGCTGAATACAACTCATGACTTAAATGTTTCAGGAGGAACAGATAAAACGGCATATTATGCAGGTTTGGGATATTCTTATAGAGAAGGTATTTATAATACGGATTTAGATACCTATGATCGTTATACGGCCATGTTAAAGGTGGATACAGAGATAACAAAATGGTTGTCTTTTAACATGAATACCCGTTATGTTCGACAGGAAACGACGAGACCTAATTATCGTAATGCCGATAGTTCATCAAACAGTGATAATAGCTTTTGGCAGAAGTTGTCTTATTTCCCGAATATTCCAATTAAGAACCCGGATGGTACTTACCATCGATTATCAGCGATGCCTATGTTAGAAGGTCTGGCGGGTGAAATGAATAAGACTGTAGATGATTTTTGGTTTACAGGAGGTATAAAACTGAATCCGATAGAAGGATTAAACATCAAGGGGAATTTTTCGTGGAATCAACAAAGCTTTGTAGATGATCGGACTACGCTACAGTTTTATGTAGAGGAACCTAATGGTGAAGTCTTACGTGGAGCAAGATCTTCTACGTTGGATAAAGTTTGGAAGAAATCTGCTAAAAGTAATTATTTCACGATGGATTTGACGGCAGACTATCATAAAACATTTGGAATGCATGATTTGACAGCATTAGTCGGTATGCAGATGGAACAGAAGCAAAATAATAATATGATTGGAGCTACTTCCGGATTATATACTTCTGAATTACCATCTTTAAATACTTCATGGGGAGATAATCTAACGTTGAAAGAGGAAAAGAACCATTGGTCCACGATGGGGTATTTCTTCCGTTTGAGTTATAATTATGATAGTCGGTATTTGTTGGATGTGAATGGACGTTATGATGCAGCATCTAAATATCCCGCAGCAACTCGTTGGGCCTTTTTCCCGTCTGTTTCGGTTGGGTGGAATGTGGCTAGTGAAAAGTTCTGGCCAATTGAACAAGTTTCTACTTTTAAAGTAACGGGATCATTCGGTAAGTTGGGTGATCAGGCAGGAGGAAATTATTTGTATATACCAACCATGGGAACAACACCTGTTGGAAATTTCGTATTGGGTGGAACTCGACCTCCTTATGTGTCTATGCCTGGAATTATTGCACCGGAAATTACGTGGGCAAAACCTCAATCTTTGGGTGTTGGTTTAGAGGTTGTAGCATTTAATAATCGTTTAAGGGGTGAATACTATTGGTATCAGCGGACTACCTATGATCAATTAGGCCCGGCTGATAAATTACCGGAAGTTTTAGGAACAACCCCACCTCAGACTAATAATGCTGTTTCAGAAACAAGAGGTTGGGAATTATCATTAAGTTGGCGAGATCAGATGTGTATGTTGGCAGGTAAACCGCTGAATTATTCAGCTCGTTTTATTCTGTCTGATTATATTGGTTATGTAGTTAGTTATCCGGATAATGTTTCAGGATCTCGTAGTTCATGGACAGAAGGACAAGTTTTTGGAAAAGTGTATGGTTATCAGTCAGCAGGTATAGCTGGAGATAAAAATGCATTGTTAAATAATGTTTTACCGGGATCTGGTTGGTACTATCCAGGGGATTTGATGTTTGTAGAACATAATGGGGATGGACGGATTGATTCCGGTATCGGTACTGCTTGGTATTCAATGGGTGATTTGAAAGAATTGGGTTATAATTATCCTCGGTTTAAATATGCATTGAATTTAGGCTTAGATTGGAATAATTTTTCTGTCAGTCTGTTTTTGGATGGTGTGGGAAATGAAGTTCGTTATATAAATAATTACTCAACTTTTGGGCATACTAATAGTTATGAAGGACGTTATATGTTTGATCAGCATGCAAAATTCGGATATTGGACAGTTAATAATCCAAATGCTTTCTTTCCAAGGGCATATGATGATGGAAAGAATTTTTCATCTGCGAATGATCAGTATTTATTAGATTTGTCTCATTTACGGATTAAGAATCTTTCGTTTGGTTATACGTTGCCTAAATCGATTGTTCAAAAAGTGAAGTTATCAAATGTCTCTTTCAACTTTAGTATAGAAAACTTAGGTATGATTTATTATAATTCTTGGTTGGATTTAGATCCACAAATGATTCGTCAGAATGCTGTAGGATATCCAATTCAACGGACTTATTCTTTAGGTGTTAAATTAGGAATTTAAAATGGTTACAAATATGAAAATGAAATATAATATTATGTCCATAATGGCGATATTCGCATCTGTTTCTTTACTGAGTGGTTGTTCTGATTTTCTAGAGAAATATCCACAAGATGCCATGAGTGATCAGGACTATTTTACGAAAGATACAGATCTGGAATATTATATAAATGGTTTGTATGACGGAATTTTGAGAAGCGCTAATAGTTTCAAATGGTCTAATTTGAATACAGCTAACGATGATTGGGCAGGGAATACGCCGAGTACAACCTTAATGCAACATTCAACATCAGGGCTTGCTTCAGAAACAAGTGACACGTGGAATAATGCGTATGATTATATACGTAAGGCAAATTATTTTTTGGAAAATGCTTATCGTGTTCCTAATATGGGAAAGATAGGAAAGCACTATTTAGGTGAAGGGTATTATTGTCGTGCGGTTAAATATTTCGATTTGTTACAAACATTCGGAGGAGTTCCTTATATTTCAAAAGTTTTGAATGTAGATAGCGAAGAACTTTATACACCAAGAAGTTCTCGAAAAGAAATTGCCGAGAAAATTATTGCAGATTTAGATTCAGCTATTTTATATTGTGATTGGAAAGGAGAAGGAGAAGCATGTGCAGGTCGGATAAATAAAGAGGCAGCTTTGGTAATGCAATCAAGGGTTGCATTGTATGAAGGTTCTTGGGAGTATTATCATGGAAAAAAAGGTTCTAAATTTCAGGTCCAAGGTAGTGATGGTAGTGTATTTTTAAAAAAGGGAATCGAAGCAGGAGAACAGCTTATAGAAAAATATGGTTCTAATATTTATCGAGGGAGTTCTGAAAATGAGTATTTTGATTATTTTAATCAATCAGATTATGAAAAAATTCAAGGTGCTTTTTTATACAAAGTTTATTCTCGAAGTTTAGGAATCATTAATAATTGGGGTAGAAGTTACGCTGAAGGGGTAGATGCTGGTTTGACAAAAAGTGCAATTGATGCTTATGTAATGAGTGATGGTAAGCCTATAGAAGTTTCAACTGTGATTTTAGACAATCAAACAATGAATGAACTTTGTTTGAAAAAAGATCCACGTTTAAGTCAAACGATTTGGTATCCAGCAAAGGGACGTTTTATTGATTATTTGGGAGCCGTAGATCATGCCTATAAAACTTCTTATCCGGGATTAATACAAAATCAACAAAGACGACCTGCTTATACAGGATTTCGTATATGGAAAGGAACTAGTTTTGATCCTGCAGAAATAGATAATGGTGAAGTTGATGATTTGATTTTACGATATGAAGAAGCTTTGTTAAATTATGTAGAGGCGAAGGCGATTTTAGGTTTGGTAACTCAAGATGATTTAGACAAAACGATTAATGTCATTCGTTCACGTGTAAATTTGCCAAATATGTCTTTAAGCGAGGTGAATGGTTGGAATATTGATTATGATAAACGAAATGGATATGATCCCTCAGCACCGAATATTGTAAATGAAATCCGAAGAGAGCGTCGTGTCGAATTGATGTTGGAAGGATTACGTTTCATGGATATAAAACGATGGGCCATATTGGATGACGTATTTAACGGTTGGAAACCAGTGGGAGCATATGCTCAGGAATATGTGGATTATTGGAATAATCCAGATCGTTTGGCGGCGGACGGGTTTGATTGGAAATCGCCGGAAGAAGTTAAATTAGAGAAAGGAATCAATTATGATACAATAGGAGACTATATTAATCCTTTCTTTAAACATGCCGATTTTCAACCCAATTCAGGTAGAGGATATTATGTGGATCCAGACAGAGATTATCTGTCTTCGATACCTCGAGAAGAGATTACATTATATAAGAATAAAGGAAATGTTACATTAGAACAAAATCCAGGTTGGTTTTAAATGACTTAAAAATAATTCGTATGAAAAATAGTTTGTTTATATTATTGCTTATTGTTGCTTCTGCTTGTCAGCCTCGTATAGAAATGGATATGGAACAATGGGGGGATCATGCTTTTATTGATAATGTTGAGATTGTTAAGCTGGAAATAGATGATGAAGCTAAATTGGCTGAGTATTATCAGAATGAAACTCCCATGGAGATAACAGGTGTTCGGAATATTGTTATTTCAGAAGGAACTTCGGCCATTGATTCGTTAGATTTTACGGCGACGGTTAAATTAAAAGCTGGAGAGGATTTAAAATATGCGGGTCTTAAAATATATCATAGAGGAACGATGGTTGCACCTTTGGAAAATTCACCTAAAGCAGGTATTGTTTCGGATCTTTCCAATAGAATGTTTAAATATCGTTTAGAATCGGCTGATGGAAGTAAGCATGATTGGACAATAAAGATTGAATAGAGCATTATGTATAAATATTAATAGAGTTTATATAACCCCTTTAAATTATATTGTTATGGCATTCAAGTGGTATTACGATCTTCGTGAAAACACGATCACGAAAGATGTACAAGAAGATTATGTGGCAATCCCAAGAAAGTTGTTAAGTCTGACACCGAAAGACTTGGCTTTGCGGATTGCAGAGGAACGTACGGAATATCGTGCGGATACGATTGAGAATATCATCAATATCTACGAAGATATGTTGATGAAGGCTTTGTGTGAAGGAAATACGTATGTGTCACGAGTAGCTCAATACCAGCCTTCCATTACGGGAATTTTTTCTGGAACAGGTTTGGCTGATCCTGTAAAAAACAAATGTCAGATTAATATAACGGCATCATCGGATTTGAAAAAGAAGTTACAAGATGAAGTAATCTTGGAATTTTCAGGCCGTAAGTTGGATTTGGGAGGTGCAAATATTGCGGAAGTTCTGGATATGACAACAGGCAAGACCGATGGTACGGTAACACCGGGCGGTATGGTACAGTTGAAAGGCAACAAGATTAAGTGTGTCAATGAAGATGGTTCAGGTATTGGTCGGTTAACATTATATAATGAATCTGAGTCGGGTGAAGAAGTAGCTGTTATAGGTGTGAATGATCCGTCAAAGATCATCTTTATATTCCCGACAGGTTTATTAGCTGGTGAATATCGGTTAGAGATAGAAACGTATTTCACTACCGGGATAACGTTGTTGAAAGAACCTCGTAAATTGGTGTGCCCGCTCAAACTTAAAATCAGTTAATCGGGTATTAGTACAAGTTGTTTGTGAGCTTCCTCACAAGGTGTTTGTGACGAGGTTCAAAAGATGCTTGTGACGGGGTTCACAAATAACTTATGGAGGTTGTCACAAAACGGTTGTGAGGGAGTTCACAAACACTTTGAGAAAGTTTTTCATTCAGTTTTATTGTTTATTTAAGTATTATATGAGGTCATTCATTTGTTTTATAGTTGTTTTTTTTGTGTCTTGCATGTCGATGTCTGTAGCGCAACAAGTAAAAATTTCGGATAAAATACAACCGATTTCCCAGGAAAATATATTTAGGGATCCTGATTGTTTTAATTGGTGTAGTTCGATTATTCAGGGAGAGGATGGAAAATATCATTTAATTTATTCTCGTTGGAAACGTAGTTATGCATTTAATGCCTGGCTGACACATTCTACGATAGCCCATGCAGTGGCTGATACTCCGGCAGGTCCGTATAAATATGTAAACACACTAATGGATTTTGAAAAGGATAATTATGGCCCTGATGATATGATTACAGCCCATAACCCGAAGATTAAATATTTTGAGGGGAAATATTATCTTTATTTTTGTAGTACACATATGGATCGTGTTATTTCGAATGAAGAACTGAAAGAAACGGCTAAGGGTGGTCCTAAACATAAAAATTGGAGAACTCTTCGAGAAAATCAGCGTACATTTGTCGCTTCTTCAACTTCACTGGATAAACCATTTAAAGTAGACAAAAGACCATTATTAGAACCTGAAGGGTCTATCGAAACATTAGTTGTTAATCCTGCAATTTGTTATAATCAAAATAAGTATTTTCTGATAGTAAAGGGCGATAAACCTGGTTCTACAAAATTTGAAAGGAATCAGGCTGTTGCTGTTTCAGAACATCCGGATCGGGGATTTAAGATTCAGCCTAAACCTGTTATTCAGGATTGGGACACAGAAGATGTTTCGATGTGGTATGATAAGGTTGGTAAACGTTTTTATGCAGTTTTTCATGCGCATACGTATATCGGTATGATGACTTCGCAAGATGGTTTGAATTGGGAAAAAGCTGAAGATTTTGAAATCATGAAAAAAAGAATTTCTCGGACAGAAAACCTTGATCCTATTTTACCAGACCGGATGGAACGTCCTTTTGTTTTTTTAGAAGACAATGTTCCCGTGGTTTTGTCTTTAGCAGTTATGAAGGGAGATGATGCTTATATTGTTTTTGTTAGATTAAAAAAATAAAGGAATGAAGAAATTAGTTTCTATTTGTCTGTTTATATCCTTTTTTGTAGAAGTTATACATTCACAAAAAGTAGATGATTTAAACTTATCGGCAATGATACAGACGGCTGATTCAAGTCTGTTTGTCAGAAACTCAGAATATTTTAATTGGTGTAATTCTGTCATAAAAGATGAAGAAGGTATTTATCATTTGTTTTATTCACGTTGGCCAAGGAAACTTAGTTTTTTCGCTTGGTTGACTCATTCAGAGATAGCCCATGCTACGTCCCAAAATATGACAGGTCCTTATCAATATAAAGAAACCGTGTTAAAAGCGAGACCAGGTTTTTGGGATTCGGTTACGGTTCATAATGTACAAGTCAATAAATTTGGTGATTCATATTATATGTATTATACGTCAACTAATACAGGTAATTCCCAATTAACAGAAAAGCAATTACAAGAAACTGCATTGACAGGATATTCTCATCCCAATTGGAATTTATTACGTTCGAATCAACGGGCAGGAGTGGCAATAGCTTCTTCACTGAATGGCCCATGGGAAAGATTGGATCATCCTTTGTTGGAACCTCAAGTTCCTATTTATACGGTGGCAGTGAATCCGTCTGTTTGCCAAGGGAAGGATGGACGATATTATTTAATTATCAAAGGCGATAATAATCCGTCTCCTAAACGTCATTTGATACAAGCGATAGGAACATCTGATAATCCTACAGGTCCATTTGTATTGGAGCGTAAACCAGCATTTTCAGATATTCCAACAGAGGATGTTTGTGTCTGGTTTGATAAGAAGAGAGAACGATTTTATGCACTTTTTCATGCTCATGGAGGAAACTTTATTGGTATGATAACATCGGAAGATGGAATCAATTGGGTAAAAGCTAAAAATTACCAAGTCTGTAAAAAAGAGATTCCTTTAAAAGATGGAACAGTTATGAAAGTGGATCGGATGGAACGTCCTTATGTATATTTAGAAGAAGGTGAGATAAAAATGCTTTCTTTTGGCGTGAAGAAAGGGAATGATTCTTTTATCGTGTTTTTCCGGTGTAAATAATTGGGGGACTAATAAGATGAGGCAAATGAAATTATTATGCGTGTGTGGAATCTTGTTTTGTAATCTTTTGACAACACAGGTGCAGGCAAGTCATGGTGTATCTCAAGAGAACTTGTCAAAGAAGAGTCAAAATGTTGTTTCAATGGCCGACAAATGGAAATACGAAGGTATTGCCATCGAAGAACCGGGATATCATTTATGGGGCTCTTCTCCGATTTGGGGAGAAGATGGGAAAGTACATATTTTTACTACGCGTTGGCGTATAGAGCATCAATTTGATCCGGGCTGGCGTTCTCATAGCGAGATCGCTCATTATGTGGCAGACAAACCGGAAGGCCCTTTTCAGTTTGTAGATGTTGTTTTGCAAGGAACGGGAAAAGATACGTGGGATAAATGTGGCATACATAATCCTGCTATTCATAAGGTTGGAAATCAGTATGTCTTATTATATATTTCCAATAATGATTATCATCAACCTCCGCATCCTGCCAATCAAAGAATAGGTATGCTGATAGCAGATAATTTATATGGACCTTGGCGAAAGGCAGGTAAGGATGGTTGTATTTTGTCTCCTTCTGATAACCCAAACCATTGGACGCATCAAGCGGCTAATGGAGTTGTCAATCCGGCTTTATTGCAACATCCTAAAGGGGGATTTTTGTTATATTTCAAATCGAACAAGAGCCAAATGGGTGTTGCTTTTGCCGAAAAAATAGAAGGACCCTATGTGATGTATCCGGAACCTGTTACAAAGAATAATAAAGCGATAGAAGATGGTTATGCCTTCATTTATAATGATAAGATTTGTTTGTTGACAACGGATAATCATGGTATATTAGAAGCTGGAGGAGGTATTTTATGGAAGTCTGATAATGGATTGGATTTTACTGAATACGAACCAGGTTTTCATCGTTTTGATAAATATTTGCCAGCCGGAGCGTTGGATCATGCCAAACAGTTGTATGGAGCTTATCCTAAGTTTGAGCGGCCACAGGTTTTGATGAAAGATGGTAAGCCTGCTTATCTTTATGTCCCTTCAGGTGCCAATATAAAAGGTGGAAAAGAAACGCTGGTCCATGTTTTACGTTTTGAAGAATAGTTTTTAATAAGAACAATTGGTTATGAAACAAACAATTATTACATCCGTATTTTTATCGTTGTCTGCTTTTGCGCAGGCACAACAGACAGATAGACCGAATATCATCTTTTTTCTGGTAGATGATATGGGTTGGCAGGAGACATCCGTACCTTTTTATCAAGATCGTACGGAATTGAATGATATTTATCATACCCCGAATATGGAACGGTTGGCTGAGCGGGGAATGAAATTTACACAGGCGTATGCTTGTCCGCTGTCTTCCCCGACACGGATCAGTATCATGACAGGACAGAATGCCATGAGACATCGGGTAACCAACTGGACTTTGTTTAAGAATACGTCTCCAGACCGCTACTACAAGAGTGATCTGGTAGAAGTCCCAGATTGGAATGTGAATGGTATGGCTTGCGAAACGGGTGTGGAACGGACGGTTTATGTAAAGGAAACACTTCCATCCATATTGCGGGAAGCCGGTTATCGGACGATCCATGTGGGAAAAGCTCATTGGGGAGCACGTGAAACACCCGGAGCCGATCCGACAACTTTGGGTTTTGATGTGAATATTGCCGGTCATGCAGCCGGCGGCCCCGGAAGTTATTATGGAACGAACAATTTTAGTGCCGCTTTCCGGAACGGAGGAGCAGAGTGGGATATCCCTGGTTTGGACAAATACCATGGCAAAGATATCAATCTGACAGAAGCATTGACAATCGAAGCTTCAAAGGAAGTGGAAAGAGCTGTAGCTGAAAACCAACCGTTCTATTTGTACATGTCCCATTATGCTATTCACGCACCATGGGAACCGGATTTGCGGTTTCTGGATAAATACATGAACATGGGAATCTCGGAGTTTCAGGCTAAATATGCCTCCATGTTGGAAAGTATGGATAAGTCGTTGGGAGACTTGATGGCATTGGTGCGTCGTTTGGGAATAGAAGATAATACCATTATCATTTTTATGTCAGATAATGGTCAGCCCAGTCAGAGTGTCCGGAACGAACCTCTTCGTGGTCATAAGATCTCTCCTTATGAAGGAGGTATTCGTGTTCCGATGATAGTAGATATACCAGGTATGACGAAAGCCGGAAGCGAGTGCCTCCAGCCGGTAATTATAGAAGATATTTTTCCAACGATATTGTCGTTAGCTCATGCATCGTCGTATAAAGATGCGGATACTCAGGTGGATGGTGTAGATATCACTCCTTTTTTCCGAGGAAAGAAAATAAAAGGTTATCAAGACCGTATCTTCTATTGGCATTATCCGCATATTTACGATCAGTATCCGTACAGTGTGATTCGTAAAGGCGATTATAAGTTGATTTACCGTTATGATAAACAGTCTATTGAATTGTATAATATAAAAGGTGATATTTCGGAAAAACAGAATCTGGCAACAAAAGAACCTCAGATACGAAAAGAATTATTAGGTTTGCTGAAGCAACAGTTGGTAGATACCCATGCGGATATACCTATTTCCAAGAAAACGGGTAAAGCATTTGAGATTGTTGATTTGAACGAAGAATAAGGAATGATTTGATAATAAGTTTTGTATTTGAAATCTCGTCAATATATTACTAGTAAATAAAAGAATATGATCATGAAAAGGTTTTTATGGATAGTTTTATGTATGCTTCTGGTGGGTGTATCTTCGAATGCGCAGACCATATCTAATGAGAAGTATGAACGTCATTGGGAAGCCGGGCATGAGAAGGTCCGGATAATCTCTTACAATATCTTTAATGGTTTTGATTGGGGAAAAGATACGGATCGTCAGGAACGTTTTGTGAATTGGATTCGACAGCAAGATCCGGAAATCCTGGCTTTGCAGGAATTGTGCGGTTTTACCCAAGAGCGTTTGTCTGCTTTGGCGAAACAATGGGGACATCCTTATGCGGTGATCGTCAAGGAAAATGGTTATCCGGTAGGTATTACATCCAAGAAACCGATTGATGTAAAGCAGAAGATGTTGGAACATTGTGGACATGGTCTGTTGCATGTGAAGACGTACGGTTTGGATGTGTTGGTCACTCATTTGAATCCGGGAAATACGAACCAGCGCCGGCTGGAAGCGGAAACGATAACAGCGTATATCAAGGAGCACGCGTTGGATACTTGTTTATTGATGGGTGATATGAATGCTCATTCTCCGTTTGATGGGGATTATATGGAGGAGACATCGACCGACTTAAGAATGAAATATGGTGGACAAAGTAGTCCGAATCTATTGGATGGGGACTTCGATTATTCGGTTATTTCCCGTTTCTTGTCTTACCCATTGATTGATGTTTGTCAGAAGTTTACAGGTATTTCGGAAAGGACCTCTTTCCCGACTCCTATTTTAATGTATCTTTCCAGAAACAAGGAAGTAAGGAAACGGATAGGTGAACGGTTGGACTACATCTTTGTTACACCGGCATTGATGACGAAAGTAGTGGATGCTTTTATTTATAATGGTCCAGAGAATGATTATTTATCGGATCATTATCCGGTGGGTGTGGATTTGTGTATTGAATCGGATGATAAGTAAACCAGTTAAACAAGGAGACCTGGTTCCCTTGGGTAATCTTGTCAACTAATAAACTAAATAGTATAATTTATGAATAAAAAGAATAAAACAAAATGGGCAACATTATTCCTTTGTGGTCTGAGTCCATGGATGGCTTTATCGGCAAAGGAGAAGCCGAAGAATGTATTGTTTATATTGGTGGATGATTATGGTTGGAACGATAGATTAATAAGATATATATGAGATACAAACTGTTAGGGGGACTTTTATTGTCTTCTGTATTTGTTTATGCTAAAACAGACAAGCCCAATGTCATTTTATTTTTGGTAGATGATATGGGGCTGATGGATACTTCTGTTCCTTTCGATGTGAATGAACAGGGAGAACCTGTTGTTCATCCGTTGAATAAGTGGTATCATACCCCTTGTATGGAACGGTTGGCTGAACTAGGAGTCCGTTTTTCTACTTTTTATGCGCAGAGTGTCAGTTCTCCGTCACGTGCTTCTATCATGACTGGACAGAATGCGACTCGCCATCGTACAACAAATTGGATCAATTCGGAATCGAATAACCGGAATCAATTTGGTCCTTATCAATGGAACTGGAAAGGGTTGAAAGAAAACGAATGGACGTTACCCCGAATGCTGAAGCAAGAAGGGTATCGTACGATTCATGTGGGAAAGGCTCATTTCGGTTGTATTGGAAGTGAAGGTGAATTCCCTCAAAACCTGGGATTTGATGTGAATGTAGCTGGTTCTTCTATTGGACAGCCGGGCAGTTATTACGGTCAACACGGATATGGGCATATTAAAGGAAATAAATCCAGAGCTGTTCCGGGACTGGAAAAATATCATGGAACAGATACCTTTCTTTCGGATGCATTGACACTTGAAGCCCAAGAGCAGATTGATAAGGCCGTGGAGGAAAAGCAACCTTTCTTTTTATATATGGCACATTATGCCGTTCATGCTCCATTTGAAGTGGATAAACGCTTTTTATCTCATTATACAGATCTTGATAAGTCTGACCAAGCGAAGGCTTTTGCCACTTTAATCGAAGGAATGGATAAATCTTTGGGGGATTTGATGGATCATTTGGAAACAATAGGTGAAGCAGAGAATACATTGATTATTTTCCTGGGGGATAATGGAGGGGATGCTCCGTTAGGTCCGTCGAGAGATTATGCTTCGGCAGCTCCGTTCAGAGGAAAAAAAGGAACTGAATTTGAAGGAGGTATGCGTGTCCCTTTTATAATTGCTTGGGCAAAACCGAATAAAAAGAACCGGTTTCAAAAGCAATGGCCTATTACCGCAGGAGTTATTCAGACGCAAATGGGTACAGTGATGGATATTTATCCCACTTTGGCTCATTTATCAGGAGCGGATATACCATCATCTCATCCGATAGATGGACAGGATTTATCTATGTTGTATTCCGGTTCTAGAGATTCTTCTCGTGAGAATTGTTTTTTGATGCATTTCCCGCATAATCATCGGGGTAGTTATTTTACGGTTTACCGGGAAGAGGATTGGAAATTGATTTATTATTATAATCCGGAACATCCGGAAAGGCCGGATTGTATTTTGTATAATTTGAAGAATGACCCTTATGAGCATCATGAAATATCCTCAAAATACCCACAAAAGGCATTGGATATGTTACGGCGCATGAAGGTTCGATTGGAGAAAGAAGGGGCTTTATATCCTGTAGATTTTGAGGGGAATGAAATACGTCCGAATATTTCTTATTTTGAAAATTGTTGGCAATAAAGAAACAAGATATGCGTTTATTTTATCAATTATTCTGTGGTTTGGTCTTCTTTTTATTTATACATTCATTAGCAGCCCAAGAAGTGAATGTGGTATTGATTGGAGGACAGTCGAATGCTACCGGACAAGGTTATGTCCGTAATATCCCAAAGTCATTTCAGGCAGATACAACGGTAATGTTCTATTATTCTAAGTATTTGAATCAGGGAGAAGGTGGGGAACGATGGCGACCGCTTTGTCAGGCGTCGGAAACTTGGGATAAATTCGGGGTTGAATTAAGTTTGGGAACAGCCTTGCAAGATTATTTCCCAGAGCGGAAGTGGGCTTTGATCAAACATGCACTTTCTGGTTCGAACTTGTATCAGCAATGGAATCCGGGTAATCGGGAAGGAGAATCGCAAGGGGAAGAATATGCAAAGTGGTTACAGACTGTTAAGCAAGCTTTGCAGGAATTGAAAACGAAAGGTTATACTCCGGTTATCCGGGCAATGGTTTGGCAGCAAGGAGAAGCGGATGCCCGGGAGATTGCTGGAATGGAAAATTCCAGACGGTATGGGGAAAATCTTCGAAACTTGATTTTACAGATCAGAAAAGAGTTGGATGCTCCGGATATGCTGTTTGTTTATGGGGAAGTGATGCCGATGGCAGCGGAACGATTCCCAGGGCGAAAACTGGTTCGGAAAGCTCAGGTACAGGTTTCAGAAGGCGCTTGTACCCGATTGTCGGTGAAGAATGCGTTCTTGGTAGAAGGAGATGATTTACAGATGCGTCGGAATGATTACCGGACACCAATGCCTCAAGACGATGTTCATTTAGGAACATACGGAATTTTGACTTTGGGTGAACGTTTCGCCAAAGTAATTTATGATAACAGATAACAAGTATATTGATAAAATAAGAAGGAAATGACTAAGAGGAAATGGCTATTTACAACTTTACTGGCAGGTTGTATAAGTATGGGGTGGGCGGAAGAGAAAATATCCGTCCCACTACCGACTCCGGCACAGATTACTTGGCAGGAGGCTGAACTGACAGCTGTATTTCATTATGACCTGCATGTATTTGACGGGAAACAATATAATCAGGCTTATAATCGGATTACGCCGATTCCGGATATAAATATCTTTAATCCTACACAATATGATACGGATCAATGGATTCGGAGTGTTAAAGGAATGGGGGCGAAGATTGCTATTTTGACGGCTACACACGAGACGGGGTTTGCACTTTATCAGTCGGATGTTAATCCGTATTGCATGAAAGCCTTGAAATGGCAGGATGGGAAAGGGGATCTTGTGCGCGACTTTGTCAACTCTTGTCGGAAGTATGGCGTGAAGCCGGGTATTTATATTGGTATTCGTTGGAATTCATTTTTGGGAGTACATGATTTTATGATGCCGAAGGATGGAACGAAGTTTCAGGAAAACCGGCAGGCATTCTATAATAAGATGTGCGAAGGAATGACCGAAGAACTGATGTCCCGTTACGGTGATCTGGCGATTGTCTGGTATGATGGAGGTGGTCATGGACCGGAATTGGGAGGCGCCGATATCCTGCCAATTGTGGAGAAATACCAGAAGAATATCATTTTCTACCACAACAGTCAGCGGGCAGACATACGTTGGGGTGGATCGGAGACGGGAACGGTTGCTTATCCTTGTTGGGGAACTTATCCTTTCCCTTATTCCCACTCCAAGAACCAGGAGGAGATCTTTAAGAATGATTTCCAGCTATTGAAAACTGGAGATCCGGATGGTGCTTATTATATGCCGGCCATGTCGGATGCTCCTTTGCGTGGTTATAATGGTCGGCATGAATGGTTTTGGGAACCGGGTGATGAAGCTCATATCTTTCCATTGGAGAACTTGATGGATATGTATGAGAAGTCGGTGGGACGTAACTCAACCTTGATTTTGGGTTTGACACCAGATGATCGGGGCTTGATTCCGGCTGCAGATTCTTTGCGTTTGGCTGAGTTCGGACGAGCTATTGATCAAACGTATGCGCATCCGTTGAAGCAGACGGCAGGTAAAGGTAATGAGTATCATATAGCATTGGACAAACCGGCCTTGATTTCTCATCTGGAAATACAGGAAGATATTACACAAGGTGAACGGGTACGGAAATATGTGATAGAAGGCAAAGTGTCTGGAGACTGGAAAAAGTTAGCAGAAGGAACTTGTATCGGTCATAAGCGGATTGAGCGATTATCTACTCCCGAAAAAATATCAGAAATCCGATTGGTTATAAAAGAATCGAAAGGAGATGTATTGATCAAGGCATTCCGTATATTCTGAAGTGATAAGGATTTATAATGGATGTCTTTTGTGAAGAATTTAAGTTCTAACAATAGTTCGTTAAAAATTCGCCACGCCTAAGCGGCTCTG
>UMGH01016856.1_pt1 | contig 24317 bp, 19 predicted proteins | sample 1965231 | NCBI WGS metagenome assembly UMGH01 (sample SAMEA4836068, study PRJEB28245) | human gut metagenome | biome: gut microbiome; material: fecal sample | place: Denmark | collected 2008 | reverse complement strand
CAGATGCATATTTCCTCAGAGAAACGGCTTAAATGCATCATAATAGTTGATAATGCAGATAAGAATTCAATAAGATAATCTCTGTCAGAAACAGAATCCATACTGTTGAGTGTTGGGCCGTAGAAACCAAGAAGAGAAGCAGTAAGTTCTCTGTCTAATGGATAAGTTGTTCCTGCAAGTGCGCCTGCACCAAGAGGGCAGTAATTCATTCTTTCATATATATCGTGAAGTCTGCTTCTGTCGCGCTTGAACATTTCGAAATATGCACCGAAATGATGAGCAACAGTAACAGGCTGTGCCTTCTGAAGATGAGTAAATCCAGGCATGAATGTATGAGTGTTTTCTTTCATGATTCTTAAGATAACAGCCATAAGCTCTTTAAGCTCAGCATCAGTATTAAGAACTTCCTGTCTTGTGAAAAGTCTCATATCAAGAGCAACCTGGTCATTTCTGCTTCGTCCTGTGTGAAGTCTCTTTCCGGCATCACCGATTCTCTCAATAAGAGTAGCCTCCATAAATGTATGGATATCCTCGTATTCATCAGTGATTTCAAGCTTTCCTGATTCAATATCAGCAAGAATTCCCTTAAGACCTTCTACAATCTGCTCACTTTCGCTTTCAGGAATAATTCCCTGTTTGCCAAGCATAGTAGCATGCGCAATGCTTCCTTCAATATCCTGCTTATAGAACTTCTGGTCAAATGAAATTGATGCGTTGAAGTTGTTGACAAGCTCATTAGTTTCTTTGGTGAATCGTCCACCCCATAATTTCATTTATAAATCCTCCTTGGTTTCATTGTCTTTTAAATTATAATCTGATGTATCATCTTCGAAATCCGGAGATTCGAGATTATCAAAATCATTCATTTCATCAAGAATAGTTTCTTGTATATTCTTATTAAGGAAATTGTAGTCCTCATTATCAGAATGAGATTCTGCAACAGATTCTATAACAGGAAGTTCAAGATACTTTCTGATGAAAACAGGCCAGTTATAAGTATGTATTCTGCCGTTCCTTATAAGACGGGCAGACACATATATGCCAATCAATATAATAATGCTAAATGCAGTTAAAACGCAACCCAATATTAAATTGTGTGGAACATACCTTAATTCAAGTGAGTGTGTTCCGGCTGGAACATCAACACATAACAAAGCGTTCTTCCATACAAATGTATCTACACGTTTGCCATCAACATATACAGACCATCCGGCATCGTACGGAATAGAAAACAGAACAGTCTTGTCAGAAGATAAGCTGATTGATCCTTTAAAATGAGTATCTGTATATGAATCAACCTGATAACTTTCTGCATTGAGAATATTGTAAGCCTTGATTAACTTATCAGAATCAAGCATATAAGCAGTAAGATTCATACCTGTTTCGGCGGTAACTTCCACTGTGTCAGATTTTGTGATATAACCTACATCAATAATTCTGTTATTACTCTTTAAGTTACTGTAAGAATAAGATTTGTCTGAATTATTAAGCGTTACGGTTATGTAATCAACGGACTGGTTGGCAGCTATAAGATACAAATGTCCATCTTTTTGTGGCTTTATAGTACAGTCTGATTCGTTAGGAAATTCATCAACTACAGTGAATACATCACTTATCCCTGTCATATTCTGAATCATAAGATTCTGGTTTTCAATACCGTTATTGGCAGTCATGAAATTCATTTTGGAAGCAGACTGTTCATTAATAGCAAATCCTATCGGAAGAGTATAATTATTTTTATATATGAACTCACCGTCACTTCCTGTATAGTAGCTTCTTAAATTACTTTCTGCAAGAAGCTTGTTGCTTATGGTATATTTAACAGAGAATATCATATCAGTTACTTCTGTGAGACCATTGCATCCATATGCATTGGTTGAATTCTCTAAACCAAGATAATTGAATAGTTTTGACATACCTGCATTACATGTAGAAGAAAATGTGGATACAGTTTTGTAATTATGCCATGCACCATCATTTTTGGTTCTTGCACCAAAAAGCTTGTCCATACGGTAAAATGAATCGTCGTTATCAGCAACTGTTTTAGTAACAGTCTTTACTGCATCATAATCAAGAAGATATGATGTACGGCTCGTTGTACCGATACCTGTCGAATCCATATTAAGAGTACATTCTATGATTGATACAGAAAATGTAAGCAGAAGTACAAGCGGTATTTTAAGCTTTGCATTATTGTTAATAAACATAAGAAGAGCATATAACAATATGAATATTCCACTTACATATGCAATCTTGAATGAATAAGTACTTCCATCCGCCATAAATAACTGTTCAAAAAGAACAAGCAGACCGATTGAAATCCATAATGAAGTACCAATCTGTTTATTAGATAACTCTTTTATATTATATACAGCCTCAAAACACATAGTAAGAACAAAAAATATGTAGATAAAAGACTGTCTGCATGGAAGACTGTTTGGAAAATGCAGTCCGTGCCATATATAATTAGGTATATTGAGGTTAAATGCTGTTAAGAAAATCAGAAGAATTATACATTTTCCAATTTTTTCACGGGCATTGATTTTTTTGCACATAACATAGAGCGGAATAAGCAAAAATACAGCAACACCACAATATATGTTAGGAAAATGTTCAAGTCCGAGATGGACAGGAACATTAATAAGCTGCCTTGTAAGCATTGAAAGTATACTGAAATATGATTTTAACTGTGCAGGAAATGAAGTGTCACTTGATGCAGATAAAGAAAATGTATAAAATTCCGGAAGTAAAAGGCAGGCACCAAGTCCACCTGCGAGGAGTGAATATATACAGAAATTAATGAATTTCTTTACATATTGTAATATGCTTACCGGACCATTATATGAAATCATAAGTACGATAAAGTAAATAACAACAGAAATACATACCATGATTGAAATATAATAGTTGGTAAATATACATAATCCTAGTGTTATACAGTAGAAGATACATTTATTTTCATTAACAAGTCTTTCAAGACCAAGCATTATTAGTGGTAATAATATTACGCAGTCAAGCCACATGATGTTCCAGCTGTATGCTGCAATGAATCCGGACATTCCATAGAACATGCCAAACAGGGCAGCCACACAGTTTTTAGTATCGAAATGTCTGGTTATGTAATATGTTATTGCAAGACTGCTGCCGGCAATTTTTAATATGATAAGGGAATTCATAATTTCAATCATATATTTCTGCGGAAATAATACAATAAACCAGTTCGCAGGACTGGCAAGATAATACGCATATAATGATGTAAAGTTGGTTCCCATACCAATATCCCATGAATAGGTAAGACTTTCACCATTCCTTATCTTGTGCCACAATTCCGAAAAGAAAGGGGCATACTGGTGATACATGTCTGATCTTAGATAGCAGTCGCTTCCCCATGGAAATATTTCCCGGGTATAATAGAGTGCTGCCATCATAATTAAAGGAAGCACAAATGCTATTACATAAGTCAGATTAGAATTAAGAATTGATTTCTTTGAAGATGTCATGGCTTTCCTCCCTTAGCCGATAATAGTAACATTTTACCAAAGAACAAAAAATGTGTAAACATTTAAACTAAAATTAGGCTTGTATTCGTTGTAACAATTCTGTAAAATATAAAGGTACGCAAAGGGAATTTCCTTGACCTGTAAGTTAAGGAGATTGTACATGAATTATAAAAGAATATTTGTTAAACATAAAGAAACTGTTAAATACTGTATGTACGCAGTTGTATTGCTGGTTACAGGAACTGTATATTTTTCTGCCGGACAGAAGAAGCGTGAGTATGGGAATGCAGTTATAATAACACAGGCAGACACAGAGAATGAAGAATGCACGGATGAAGTGCAGGCAGAGAATGATATATATGTATATGTATGTGGAGATGTGCTTGAACCAGGAGTTATAAAATGTGCTGCAGGAACAAGAATGTATGAGGCAGTACAGATGGCAGGTGGTATGGCTGAATGCGCTGACACAGCAGCTCTTAATATGGCTGGTATTCTTTCTGATGGTGACAGGGTATATATACCCTGTGAAAGTGAACATATATCAGAAACTGATGGTACAGTGTCAACCTCAGGACTGGTTAATATTAACAGGGCAACGGAGAATGAGCTTATGACTCTTCCAGGAATTGGAAGTTCAAGAGCGGCAGACATAATTAATTACAGGAATACTAATGGCAGATTTGACAGGATTGAGGATATAATGAAGGTATCCGGGATAAAAGAGTCCGCATTTAATAAAATTAAGAATTATATAAGTGTATAAAAAGAAAAAGGAGAAGGATATGGCAGGCAGAGTATTGGTTGTTGATGATGAGAAAATGATAGTTAAGGGACTTAAATTCAGTCTTATGCAGGATTACAGTGAGGTTGACTGTGCATATGACGGGGAAGAGGCTCTTGAATATGTCAGAAACAACAAATATGACATTATCCTTCTCGATATTATGCTTCCTAAACTGGATGGATTATCAGTATGCCAGCAGATAAGGGAATTTTCTAATGTTCCTATCATTATGCTGACAGCAAAAGGTGATGACATGGATAAAATTCTGGGACTTGATTATGGAGCGGATGATTATATAACAAAGCCTTTTAATATTCTTGAAGTGAAAGCAAGAATGAAAGCTATTTTAAGGCGTAATTCATCAATAACCCAAAAGGAACAGAAAAGTAATGTGATAAAAGCAGGAGATATGAAAATTGACTGTGACAGCAGAAGTCTATATATTGCAGATAAGGAAATCAATCTTACTGCAAAAGAATTTGACTTGCTGGAGATACTTGCTGTTAATCCGGGAAAAGTGTATAGCCGTGACAACCTGTTAAAGGCTGTATGGGGACAGGATTATACAGGAGATGCAAGAACCGTGGATGTCCACATGAGAAGACTTAGGGAAAAGATTGAGAATAATCCAAGTGAACCTAAGTATGTTCATACAAAGTGGGGAGTAGGATATTACTTTAATGTTTAATAAAAATAAAAATAAAAAGGAAATTAATCGTAGAAAAATCGTATGGATAAGAATTTTTGATAATTTTCTGAAATTTATAAGAAGATATACAGTAATACAGTTTGTTGTAAGTGCAGTTATAATAACTGCAGCTGTTATAGGTACATTTGAAGGCTTTGAGTATATATATAAAGAGTCTGTAATAACACGACAGAAGGCGGTTGTACAGAATGAAGCAATTCTTATTGCGGCTGAGTATGCAGGCTATTCAGGACTTCATGATGCTGAATTGTCTGGCATGGGAAGCAGGCTTAACAGTTATTCAGCAATGAACCAGATAAGAATAAGAATCGTTGATTTGAATTATAATGTTTATGCAGATACTTATTCAACAGATTATGGCAAGACCATAATTAATTCAAAGGTTTTTGATACTGTTGTCAGTCATAAAACCAGCACAGTGTATGATTATAAGTCTGGAGATATACAGGCTGTAACACCTGTATATAATGATGAAGGTGATTTTATTGCAGTACTTGTTGCAGACCTTGATTATACGGAAATTGATTCATTGTTTATGAATGTGAATAGTCAGAATAATAATATTAAGGTTATAATTATTACAATATGTCTTATAGCATTAATTGTTTTGTTACATTTTCTTAACAGACCGGTAAGAAGAATAATAGATATAATGGCTAATGTTAATGCAGGCCATAATGATGAGCGTATTCCTCTGAAGGGATATACTGAAATCCGTGAGATAGCAGAGGATTTTAATGGAATTATGGACAAGGCTAATGAGACAGACCAGTCAAGAGCAGAATTTGTTTCAAATGTGTCACATGAACTTAAGACACCTATTACTTCGATAAAGGTCCTTGCGGAGTCTCTTAACACACAAGAGAATGTTCCGATTGAAGTATATCAGGAATTTATGCAGGATATTGTCACTGAAATTGACAGAGAGAGTAAGATTATTGAAGATCTGCTTACTCTGGTAAGGATGGATAAGACAACAGCAACACTTAATATTACCTCAGTTAATATGAATGAATTACTTGAGATGACACTTAAAAGACTTAAGCCTATAGCCCAGAAGAAGAATATTGAACTGCTGTTTGAGAGCTTCAGACCAGTAGTTGCACAGATAGATGAAGTTAAAATGACTCAGGTTATATCTAATCTTGTAGAGAATGCTATAAAATATAATGTAGATGATGGCTGGGTACATGTATCTTTAAATGCGGATTATCAATATTTCTATATAAGAGTTGAAGATTCAGGAATAGGAATACCAGAGGAAAGCCAGAATAAGATATTTGAGAGATTCTACAGGGTTGATAAGGCAAGGTCAAGAGAAACAGGTGGAACAGGACTGGGACTTGCTATTGTGAGAAATATAATACTTTTACACCATGGAACAATAAAAGTTCATAGTGAGGAAAATATAGGAACTACATTTACAATGAGAGTACCTCTTAATTATGTAGAAGTACAATAATGCTGTCAGGAAAGGAGAACTGTAAATATGCCTAAGAAAATATCATCAGCAATATTATGCGTGATTGCTATTATGGTTCCAATGTTTATGGTGTCTGCCTGTACCCAGAAGCAGCATGGGACAGCATATAAAGTTTATTATGCGAATAATCAGGGAACATCTCTGCTTGAAAATGTTATATTTATAGATGAAAATGACCAGTATGTTATAGCACAGCGTCTGCTGGATAGCATGAATTCTGAAAGTAGTAAGGAATGTAGTGTTATTAAGCCTGTTAATGTCAATTCTCCGACAGTTGAATTTGACAGTATATATGTTAATGTGTATTTTGACAGCAGTTATTATGATATGAAGTCTTCAACAGAGGTTCTGTACAGGGCTGCTGTTGTAAAAGAATTATGTCAGATAGAAGGCGTTACTTATGTAAGATTTTATGTTGATGGTAAGGATGCTGTATATGAGGACGGAAGCAATATAGGTAATATGAGCGCAGAAGATTTTATCGATTCCTCAGAAGGTGCTGTGGCTGATGTGAAGTGGGTTACAATTAATCTGTATTATGCAAATAAAACAGGTGATGCTCTGATAAAGACTAAGAAAAAAATATGTTACAACAAAAATGTTTCTCTGGAAAAGGTAGTTGTGGAACAGATTATCAGCGGACCGGAGGAGAGAGGATATTATCAGTCGGTACCATCAAGTACCAAGTTGTTAAGTATATCAGTTATAGACAGGATATGTTATGTGAATTTTAGTTCTGAATTTGCATCTGATATGGTTAATGCTAAGAGTAATGTTACTTTATATTCTTTAGTTGATTCACTTGTCGGGCTTGATGGAATTGATGGTGTAAAGATTCTTGTAAATGGTAATTCTAATCTTATGTATCGTGATGTTATAAGTCTTGATGGTATTTTTTACATGAATAATGAAATTGTTGAAAAATAATTATATCTACGGTTATTTCCAGAAAGGAAATACTTGAAAAGACCTTTTTTTGTTGCAGCAGTTATCGGACTGGCTGCTGCGTATTTGTCAATATATTCATCTGGATATATTGTATTGTCAGCAGGCGTTATAATTATTGCTTGCTATTTTATATTCTATAAATACAGTAAAACACCATTGTTTTACATTCTGTTTGTTTTGATTTTTCCAATTATGGTAATAAGAACTGAATATTACAGCAGGGGAATGCGTTATCAGGGAAAGCTGACGCAGGACTGTTACGCATATATAAAAGGCGAAGCAGTGTCTGTAATAAAAGGTGGTAACAGTTATGCAACAAGGCTTAATAATGCATTGCTCATTCCTGACTGGGAAAATAATGATGAAAAGGTTAATGAACCGGTAAAATCTGGAATTATTATATATTCGGAAGATTCATTCTGTCATGCTGGTGATTATATCTGGGTGAGAGTAAAACTAAAGGATTTTGAAGAACCAACAAATGAAGGCCAGTTTAATGCAAGAGCTTATTATACATCAGATGGTATTAATTATCAGGGAATTTTTAATAAAACTGTTAATATAACACCATGCGAAGGAACTTTAAAAGCAAGTCTGTTAAATATAGCTGATTCAATAAAAAATGTATATGTTAATACATTTACACGAAAGAATGCAGGTACCATGAGGGCGATTGTGCTTGGGGACAGGAGTGTTCTGGATGATGAGATTAAGGAGTTATACAAGAAAAACGGAATATCACATATTCTTGCAATCAGTGCACTTCATATAACGATGGTTGGTATGCTGGTATACAGGATGCTGAAAAAAATTATAAGCGTAATACAGGCGGCAGTGTTAAGCAGCGTTATAATGCTTTTCTATCTGTATATTACAGGAAACAGCGTGTCTGCCGGGCGTGCTGTCATTATGATTCTTGTTTTTATGCTTGCAGATGTGCTTGGCAGAACAAGTGATGGTGCTAATACGCTTGGATTGGCGGTTGTAATACTAATTATCAGAAATCCTTATTGTATAAGTAACGCAGGTTTTTTAATGTCATTTCTTGCTATGGCAGGAATTATATTTGTAAAGCCGATTTTTTCTAATGAAGAAACAATTATGCTTTTTTTCAGAAAAAAGAAAATGGTATCCATTACAGAAATGTTTATATACCACAATATCATAGATATGCTGATTACAGGCTTGTGTGTTCAGATTGCAACGCTTCCTGTTGTTTTAAGCATGTCAGGACAGATTGCCATTATAAGTCTTTTGCTTAATATAGTAGTTATACCGTTGATGTCAGTTATTATGGTAAGTGGGATATTAACAGGAATTATGGGACTTATATCAATGAAAGCTGCGATATGGACTGCAGGTGCCGGAGAGTACATTCTTGACTTATATAGCTGGTTGTGTGAAAAGGCATCAGGTTCATCAGGTGCAGTTATAGTAACAGGTCATCCTCCGGAAAAAGCGGTTGTTTTGTATTATGTGTTTCTTATTGTATGGTGTGTGATTTATTATATGAAAGTATTTTCCGGTATTTCAGGGAAATATAGAAATGTACTGCCTGTAATATTGTATTTGATTATTACTATACAGTTAAGATATAATACAGGCTGTTCAATGAAGATAAGTATGCTTGATGTGGGACAGGGAGATTCAATAGTTTTGCAGACAAGTGATGGCTTCAATGCTTTATTTGATGGAGGGAGTACAAGCAAGAAGAATATTGGACGGTACAGGATATATACTTATCTGAAATATGCCGGGGTACGGAGTCTTGATTATGTATTTGTGAGTCATCCCGATAAGGATCACATAAGTGGAATATACGAACTTATTGATATGTGTGATAATACATTTGAAATAAAAAACATTGTTCTGCCGCATATTAACGATACGGATGAAACATTATTGGAAATCAGGAAAATGGCTGACAGAGTAGGAATAAATGTTTTATACGCGTGCAGGGGAGATGCTTTATCAGCAGGTAACCTCAGTATAAGCTGTGTACATCCATGTAAGAACTACAATTATGAATCAGCTAATGACTATTCAGCAGTCTATCTTATATCATTTGGAAAATTTTCCATGCTTATGACAGGAGATGCAGAGAGTAAAGCAGAGAAATGTCTGATACAGGATGCCAGAAAGTCAGACAGTGTGGTGGATTTGCAGAAGCTGTCTGGCATAAATGTATTAAAAGCTGGGCATCATGGCAGCAGAGGTGCAAGTTCAGAGAATTTTTTAAGGTTTGTTAAGCCTGAAACTGCACTGATATCCTGTGGAGTGGATAATTCATATGGACATCCGCATAATGAGACTTTGCAGAGATTAAAAGAGGCAGGTACGAAGGTGTACAGGACTGATGACAGAGGAGAGATTATGGTGCGGGTATGGGAAGATTCATATGCGATTGAAGTGTTTGGTGAGCAAAAAGAATAGAAGATGCATAGCATGCTATGATAAAATATTTTCAACTTGAACCACTTGTACATATCTGATACTATTGTTTAAGATTAGAAACGGAGGCAGCAGGTTTGAAGGTCATAAGTGATGATATTAAAAAGGGCGAATTTAAGAGTGTATATCTTCTGTATGGAGAGGAAGAGTATCTTAAGAAGCAGTACAGAGACAGATTAAAGAATGCTATAGCTGGTGATGATACTATGAATTATTCATATTATGATTCGGATAATGCCAGCGTTAAGAATATAATTGATGTGTGTGAAACGCTGCCTTTTTTTGCCCAGAAGAGACTTGTTATAATGGAAAATACCGGTTTCTTGAAAAGTTCTAATGACGAGCTTGCAGATTATATTAAACATATTCCTGATTATCTTGTTATTGTTATGGTAGAAAAAGATGTGGACAAGCGTAATAAGGTATATAAGGCAGTTGATTCTGTGGGATATGTATGCGAGATGAAGCCACAGACAACTGCTACTCTTGAAAAATGGATAGCAGGGCTTCTTGCTAAGGATAATCTTAAAATAAGCAGGGAAGCCTGTGATTTGATACTTGATAAGACAGGTGCAGGCATGGATTATATAAGGCAGGAAATAGAGAAGCTTGTAAGTTATTGTCAGGGAAGGAATGTTGTGACAGCAGAAGATGTAGAGAAAGTATGTGCAACACAGACAACAAGCCATATATTTGATATGATAAGTGCAATTGCGAATAAGAAACAACAGCAGGCACTTGATTTATATTATGATTTGTTGGAATTAAAAGAACCTCCTATGAGAATACTTTATCTTATAGTAAGACAGTTTAACGGAATATTACAGGTGAAGGATCTTATGTCAAGGGGTATTTCAGGTAAAGAGATTGCATCAAAGATAGGAGCAGCACCATTTGTTGTCTGTAAATATCAGGCACAGGCAAAATATTTTGAGATGAATACACTGTTGGATGCATTGAATGAATGTGCGAAAACAGAAGAAGCAGTTAAGCAGGGAAGGCTTAATGACAGGCTGGGAGTAGAACTTATTATAATTAAATACAGCAAATAAAAAAGAACCCGGTGCGAGTGGGTGTCAGCACCGGGTTCTTTAAATTATTAAAATTCTTATTAAGCCATTGCGTTAACAGCTTTAGTAATGTGAGATACTTTTCTTGCAGCAGCGTTCTTGTGGAAGATTCCCTTAGAAGCAGCCTTCTCGATCTCAGCTATAGCAACAGGGAGAGCTTCGTTAGCAGCAGCCTTGTCACCAGCAGCAACAGCAGCCTCTACCTTCTTGATATAAGTCTTAACTCTAGACTTAACCGCCTTATTTCTCTCAGCTCTTACCTGACTTGTAATTACTCTCTTCTTAGCAGATTTAATGTTAGCCAATCCGTACACCTCCAAATCATAATTCAATAATAATATCTGTTTCGCATTAAAGCCGGACACGGACGATCTAATGTAAACATACTCACACATTTTATAGTACAAACATCTATATGTCAAGAACCAAATGAAGATTTTGGTATAAAAATTTCATTTTTCTACACAATATGTTGGGGAGGTGATGTGAAAAATGGATAATATAGTTGTAAGAACTGACCTTGCAGTAGAGGCAAATGAAGAAGCAATGAATGGAACAGGAAAGCTGCGTGGAATAAGATTAAGAGAAAGCAATAAATCAAGAATGGGAGTGAAGGTCACAGAATTGCAGGTGACAAATCATTTGGGCGAAGCCGCGATAGGAAGACCCAAAGGAACTTATCTTACAATAGAGGCTGATGATATTACAGGCGGAGACGAAGAATATGCAAAAGAGGTTATATCAACACTGACAGGCTATATATTTAAGCTTTTAAAGCGCATGAATAAAAATGTAAAGCCGGAAAAAATTCTTGTTATTGGACTTGGCAACAGAAATATAACATCGGATTCATTAGGTCCTGAGGTTGTAGATAACATTTGTATTAAGATAAGTGAGGGCGATGAGACGGGAGTGTGCACACTTAGTCCGGGAGTTATGGCACAGACAGGTATTGAAACTGCAGGAATTATTAAAGGCGTTGTAAGTCAGATAAAGCCGGATGTATGCATTGCGATAGATGCTCTTGCTGCAAGAAGTGTGAACAGATTAAATAGTACCATACAGCTTTCTGACCAGGGAATTAATCCTGGCTCAGGTGTTGGAAATCACAGAATAGGAATAACAAAAGACAATATAGGTGTTCCTGTGCTTGCAATTGGCGTGCCTACTGTTATAGACGCAGAAGGCATTATTCAGGGGGCAGGAAAAATGTATGTAACCCCGAAGGACATTGATTCAGACATTAGAAACATAAGTATCATAATATCCAAAGCAATTAACCGTGTTGGTGTTCATATTCATGGCTGATGTGAATACAATATAATGGTAATGAAAAGCAAGGAGGATATATGGGTGATAGAAAGTACAGGCCTGTGTATATGTTTATATTCATGGGCTTAATGCTTATGGTAATAATGATGAATTATAGTTTTAATTTAATATATTATATTCAGAACAGAATTTATGAAAATGCAGTTAAGACATTGTTTCCTGTAGAGACATATTTTGAAGATAATTATGATGAAAATGCCCGTTCTGTGTGGGTTGATTCGGAAAATATGTTTAGTATGGCTGAGGAGGATAAAAAACCTGCTACACAGACGGAAGAGGGGGTTGTGGAGGCAGGTGCTGCAGTTTGTCCTTGGCCTTTACAGGAAAATGCAGCTGGAAATGTTTATAATATTGCAGATTTAAAAAATTATGATTTTCTTATGAAGTTCTATACAGTTACCTCTATCACAAGCCTGACAACACAGATAATGCGTCCGGAGGAATTTCTGGCAAAAGACCTGTCATTGGAGAAAAATGCGGATTCTCCACAGATTCTTATATTTCATACACATTCACAGGAGGGATTTATGGATACGGTTGAGGGAGATACGTCTACAACAATAGTTGGTGTTGGAGATTATCTAACAGATATACTCACTAATACATATGGTTACAATGTTTATCATGATACAAGTGTGTATGATTATGTTGATGGGAAGCTTGACAGAAGCAAGGCTTATACATATGCAGAAGAAAATGTGGCAAAAATACTGAAAGAAAATCCGTCAATTGAGGTTGTAATAGACCTTCACAGGGATGGTGTTCCGGATACTACAAGACTTGTAACCGAAGAAAATGGAGTAATAATGTCAAAGGTAATGTTTTTTAATGGAATAAGCTACAGCAAGGCAAAAGGGGATATAGGCTATCTTTACAATGCAAACAGAGATGATAATCTGGCAATGAGTCTTCAGATGTATCTTTTAGGAGAAGCGTATTATCCGGGGCTGTTACGGAATATTTATATTAATGCATATCGTTACTGTCTGCATATGAAGGGCAGGTCGATGCTTATAGAAGCAGGAGCACAGACTAATACAAGTACAGAGGTTAAAAATGCGATGATACCGGTGGCAGATATGCTGGATAGATTACTTAGTGGTGAAAAGGCATATACGGAGTAACGCGGACGGCAGAGCAGGCGCCCCACAACAAAAAACAAGACAGCGAAGCGCATCTTGTTTTTAACTGACTTATTTCCTATAATGGGTGGTGGAAATGACAGGCGGGATATGTGGTGCAGGTGTGAGGCGAATGTGGAGCTGGCGGATACTGAGAGGATTATGCCTTACAGTGTAGCAATTCCCGCACACGAGGTGCGGGAAAGGTGCATCCGAGCTATGGATGGCGAGTATGCACCGGTTGCGTCCGTCTTACAAAACACATACGCATAATCCCACAGTATCCAGACAGTGAAACCCTGAGCCTCACGCCTGCACCACATATCCTGCCGTCCCATCACCACCACACCCAAAGGAGGTAAAATATGAGTAACAACATTTTAGCAGATTTACAGCCACAGGCTGTCTTTAAATATTTTGAACAGATATGTGCAATTCCACATGGTTCAGGCAATGTAAAGCAGATAAGTGATTATCTGTGTGAATTTGCACGCAAGAGAAATCTGTGGTTTAATCAGGACGAAAGTTACAATGTGATAATTAAAAAGCCGGCAAGTAACTGTGAGAGCAAGGCTGCACCTGTTATTTTGCAGGGACATATTGATATGGTTGCCGTCAAAACGAATGATAAGGTTAAAGATATGGAAAAAGAAGGTGTTGACCTTTATATAGATGATGGCTATGTCAAGGCTGACAGGACAACCTTAGGTGCTGATGATGGAATTGCAGTTGCTTATGCGCTTGCTATATTAGACAGCAAGGATGTGTGTCATCCGCCGATTGAGGCTGTGTTTACAGTAGACGAGGAAATTGGAATGCTTGGCGCTGAGGTGATTAATACTGACTGTCTTGAAGGTAAAATTATGCTTAACATAGATTCTGAGGAGGAGGGGATATTCCTTTCAGGATGTGCAGGAGGAGCAACTTTAGAGGCTTCTTATCCATTAAAAAAATCGGATATTACAGGAACACAGATGTCTATTAAAATTAATGGCCTTACAAGTGGACATTCTGGAACAGATATAATATGCCAGAGAGCTAATGCAAATATTCTGATGGGACGTCTTCTTTTTGCTGTTAAAGAATGTGTGAATATTGTAAGCATATCGGGTGGTGAAAAAGATAATTCTATAGCTCCATTTGCAAATGCGGTTATAATGACACAGGAAGCAGATAAGGTTGCAGAGCTTCTTAATAATACTGCAAATGTTTTGAAAGATGAGTATTCGGTTACTGACCCACAGCTTACCATCAAGGTGAATTGTGAATGTGAAGGCAGTGCTTTGGCATGTGATGATGTGACAACACAGATGCTTATAAATGTGCTTAATTTTATACCTGATGGCGTTGTTAAGATGAGTAATGATATTAAGGGTCTGGTGCAGACTTCACTTAATCTGGGAGTTACAGAGCTGGCTGAGAAAACATTTGCAGCAACCTACTTAATAAGGAGCAGTTCGCAGAGTGAAAAAGAATATCTTACTGATAAGGTTGGAAAAATGACTGAATATCTTGGTGGAACTTATGAACTTAAAGGTGTTTATCCGGCATGGGAATTTAAGAAGAATTCAGCAATCAGGGATATGTTGTGTGAATCTTATAAGAGGCTTTTTGATAAAGAGGCATCTGTGGAAACAATGCATGCAGGTGTTGAATGCGGTATCATGGCTGCCAAGATTGATGGTCTGGACTGTGTATCTTTTGGTCCTGATATAATTGATATTCATACTGTAAAAGAAAAACTGGATATTGCTTCGACACAAAGAATATGGGAGCTTATTCTGAATGTATTAAAGCAGCTTTCATAGTAAATAATTTAATAAAACTATATCTTGTATATGTCGTATTTGGCTGAATTTTTTTTGACGACGGGAAATCAACCGAATACGACATTTTATATACCGTTTACAACATAAATCATACCGTTCGCGACATGATTATTACAATACTATATATATTGTTGACAAATATCTGGGCTAAGTATAACATTTTACCCGTACAAAACATTTATTAATTTCCATGCGCAAGGGGATAGAAATTTTGAAAGGGAACAGTATATGGAGTATAAGGATTTTGTAGAGTATATTAAGGAGAATGCGGCGTATATCGCAGGAGAAGGTGGAAAGATTACTATTAATCATGTGATTAAGAATAATGGCAGGGAGATGGACGGACTTGTTATTATGGAAAAGGACAGGGATATAGCGCCAACCATTTATCTTGATAGTTTTTATGAAATGTATATTCAGGGAGAGAATATTAAAAAAATTATTAGACAGATTGAGACTATATACAGAGAAAACAGGGATAACATCACATTTGATGTTAATATTCTTAAGAATTTTGACACAATAAAGGATAAGATAGTTTATAAGATTGTTAATTATAAAAGTAATGAGAAACTTCTTGAACAGGTACCACACAAGCGAATACTTGATCTGGCGGTTGTATTTTACTGCCTGCTGGATAATTGTGGTGGAAAGAGTGCAACAGCACTAATATATAATAATAATCTTAAAAACTGGAATGTAACGATTGACGATGTGTATAAAGCAGCATTAAAGAATACCCCGGATTTGCTACATTCCAGAATAAGTTCAATGTCAGCTCTTTTTGACAAATGTGGTGTCAGTGTAGATGGTAAGGAAGTTGATTTAAAGGATTATGTGCCATCGGATATGTATGTGCTTACTAATGAAACAAAGATAAATGGTGCTGCCTGTATTCTTTATGATAATGTTTTATATGATTTTGCACAAAAGCTTGGTAAAGATTTGTATATTCTTCCATCATCTATTCATGAAGTCATTCTTCTTCCAAAGCTGCCTATATTTGAAAAAAATGAACTTGTTAATATGGTAAGAGAAGTTAATACAGAAGGCGTGGCAGCAGATGAAATACTTTCTGATAATGTGTATGAATATAACAGAAATGAAAGACTGATAACTATGTAACATATTCATTAAAATGTACATGATGGGATTCGAACCCACGATCTTCCGCTCCGGAGGCGAACGCTTTATCCAGCTAAGCTACATGTACACAACATATAATAATTTATATGCTTATATACTATACATTATTAAATTAAAACCCGCAACAATTGAATTAATTTTTTTCTTTTGTTAGAATTAATACATCTGTATTTTGATTTGAACTTATCAACAATGATGATAAGAATTGGAGGAAACATGTCAGAGCGTATTAATAAATATCTCAGTGCCCATGGAATCTGTTCAAGACGTGAAGCTGACAGAATGATACAGGAAGGACGTATCACAATTGATGGCAGGATTGCAGCTATGGGTGAGATGGTAGACGACAATACAATTATATGTGTTGATGGCAGGAAAGTTGACAACAGCACACCACCACAGGTAGTCATAGCTTTTAATAAGCCTGTAGGAATTGTATGTACAACAACTGATAAACAGGGAAAGAATAACATAGTGGATTTTATCGGATATAAGGAACGCATATACCCTGTGGGCAGATTAGATAAAGAGTCTGATGGTCTTATTCTGCTTACTAATGATGGTGATATGATGGACAGGCTTTTACGTTCCGTTAATGGTCATGAGAAGGAATATATCGTTTCAGTTAATAAACCAATAAACAAAGACTTTATAAAGAGAATGTCAGGGGGGATATATCTTAAGGAACTCGACAGAACTACAAGAAAATGTGTTGTGGAAAAGATATCAGACAGGACATTCAGAATTATTCTTACACAGGGGCTTAACAGACAGATAAGAAGAATGTGTGCGGAATGTGGATATAGTGTAACTAAACTGACAAGAATAAGGATTATGAATGTGGAATTAGGGGATTTAAAGACTGGTGAGTACAGGGAACTGGACGGTAAAGAGCTTAATACACTTTATGAGAAGATATATAAGTAAGCAGTAAAAGCTTATATAAGCAGATTTTAATAGTCGATATATAAGCGGCATATAAGGAGCGGATTATGGATTTATTACAGGAATATTCAGAACTTAAGAAGACGATAGATTATCATATGGACAGATATTACAATCAGGACGAGCCGGAGATAAGCGATTATGAGTATGATAAGCTTATGATAAGGCTTAAAGAGATTGAGAAAGAACATCCGGAATGGGTGACATCTGATTCACCTTCACAGAAGATTGGTGGAACTGTCAAAAGAGAAGCCGGAGTTAAGGTCACACATAATGTACCTATGCTGTCTATTGAAGATGTGTTTTCAGAAGATGCGGTGTGTGCATGGGTTGATAAGGTTCATGCCATGCATCCTGACTGCACATTTTCAGTAGAGACTAAGATTGACGGTTTAAGCATGAGTTTAAGATATGTAAAAGAAGCAGATGGGAAGCTGCATTTGCATTTGGCAGAGACAAGAGGAGATGGTCTTATTGGTGAGGATGTGACAGCTAATGCAAGGGTAGTGGGGGATGTGTTACAAGTTATTGACCTTCCTTATGATTCACTAGAACTTCGTGGCGAAGTGTATATGAGCCATGAAGATTTTGAAAAATATAATGAAGAACAGGAAAGACTTGAGAAAAAAACAGCTGCTAATCCCAGAAATCTTGCGGCCGGAACATTAAGACAGCTTGATACTTCAATTACGAAGAAGCGAGGTCTTAAGATATTTATCTTTAATGTACAGGACGGACCTGATGAGATTATGGAAAGCCACGGCAGGGGAATGGATATATTAAAGGCAGCAGGTGTACCGGTTGTATATCATAAGATATGTAAGACTAAGGAAGAGGTTGTCAGAGCAATTGATGAGATAGGAAGAATGAGAGAAGAACTTCCATATGACATTGACGGTGCTGTTGTAAAGATTGACCATATTGCCTTCAGACAGGAGTTTCCAGCAGGAAGCAAGTATTCAAGCGGTCATATTGCATACAAATATCCGCCGGAAGAAAAGGTTATTGTTATGGATGATATTCTTGTGGATGTGGGAAGAACAGGAAAACTTACATTTACAGGAATATTCCATGATCCAGAAACCGGAAAGCCTGCCAGACTGTGTGGTACAAGTGTATCAAGAGCAACTCTTCATAATCAGGATTATATTACACAGATGAATGTAGGAATTGGAGGAGAATATAAGCTGTTTAAGAGTGGTGAGATTATTCCTAAACTTAATGGCTGCGTAAAGGCACCTGAGCATGTGTTTGAAGCACCAAAGGTATGTCCTGTATGTGGAGAGCCTCTTATAAGAGAAGAGGATACAGCAGATATAAGATGCGTCAATCCTTCATGTGCAGCACAGTTGTCAAGAACAGTAGCATATTTTACATCTCTTGACTGCATGAATATCATGGGGCTTGGTGAAACTCTAGTGGATGCTCTCATAAAAGATGGTTATATACACAATTATGCTGATATATATGCATTGAAAGAACACCGTGATGAACTTATTGAGAAGGGAATCATAGGAAAAGAGAAGAATACTGATAAGCTGCTTGCAGCTATTGAGAAATCTAAAGAGAACACACCAGACAGACTGCTTACTGCACTTGGAATAAGAAATGTCGGCAAGAATACAGCCAAGCAGATTATGAATTATTATGATAATCTTATGGAACTTGCTGATGCAGGTGAGGAAGAACTGCAGAATATTCCGGATATAGGCGCAACTACAGCTAAATGTATACATGACTTTTTCCATGATGAGGCTAATATTGAATTGCTGGAAAGGCTAAAACAGTCAGGTCTTAATATGCAGATGCCAGAGAAGAAAGAAATGTCAGATAAGCTTGAAGGAAAGACGATTGTTGTAACAGGAAGCTTTGATAATTACAGCCGTAAGGATATGGAAGAACTGATTGTTTCTAATGGAGGCAAAGCAACAGGAAGTGTCAGCAAAAAAACTGATTATCTTGTTGCAGGTGAGGCAGCAGGCTCTAAGCTTGATAAGGCTAATTCACTGGGGGTTAAGGTGCTTACGATTGATGAATTTATGGAAATGATAAAGTAAAGAAATAACAGGTTGAACAATTCGCTGATGCGATTGAAACATCATATAAAGAATCTCTTTCAGAATCAAGTTCATCTTCTTGCAGATACAGAGAAATACATCAAACAGATGAAGTGTACAGAGTAATGGAGAAGTGGAAAGAATTATATGGAGGATGATTTTTTAGTATAAACAAATAAACAATAAACTCTTTGTCTTTAAAACATAAAATCCATGTACTTGCCAAATATAAGTACATGGATTTTTATATTAGAATATTAAATGTAATTATCTATAAAATCACATTTAAATGCAATAATTATCATAACTCTCGTTAAGGTCATAAGGAGTTATCTGGTATACATAATAATTCAGCCAATTCGTATAGAGGTTGTTGGCGTGGCTTCTCCATGAAAGCAATGGTTTTCTGTTGCAGTCATCATCAGGATAATAATTTACCGGAAGGTCAGGCTCAATTCCTTTGTCAATATCACGCTTATATTCCTGATCAAGAGTTAATCTGTCATATTCAGGGTGTCCCATAACAAATATTTCTTTTCCTCCATCACCAAGAACAATATATATTCCTGCCTCATCTGAATCTGCAAGTACTTTAAGTCTTGGATTATCCAGAATCTGCTGTCTGTTTGCCTGTGTATATCTTGAATGTGGTGCCATGAATACATCATCAAAGCCTCTTACTAAAGGCTCTTTTCTATTCATAACCCTGTGCTTGTACACACCTGACAGCTTCTTCGGAAGTAATTCCTTCTTAATACAATAATGGTAATACAATCCTGCCTGTGCGCCCCAGCATATATGAATTGTTGATGTAACATGCTTCTTAGACCACTCCATTACTGTTGTAAGTTCATCCCAGTAATTAACCTCTTCAAAGTCAAGTTTCTCGACAGGTGCTCCCGTAATAATCATTCCATCATAATTATTATTCTTAATTTCTTCAAAAGTCTGATAAAACTTCTTAATATGTGAAGCTGATGTATTCTTTGAAACATGTGATGACATCTGCAAAAATGTAACATCTATCTGTAAAGGTGTATTAGACAGCCCTCTTAAAAGCTGTAATTCTGTATCCTGCTTTATAGGCATAAGATTAAGAACTATTATCTCCAAAGGTCTTATATTCTGTGAAATAGCTCTGTTTTCGTCCATGACAAATATATTTTCTTCTTCCAATTCTGCTTTAGCTGGCAAATCACTCTGTATCTTAATTGGCATTATTATTCCTTCTTTCTGTTATCGTTGTTGTCTGATTATATCATATCACTTTCAATAACTGTACTAATGGAAGTGAATTTTCTTTACATTTTTTGAACTTTAGTATCAAACATTTTAAAATTATGCTATTTAATTTAAATATTGGAAGAATAAATTAAGTGAAAGTAGATATATTATAGAAAAAGAAATTGGCTTGATGTACAAGAAGGAGGGGAAGAATATGGCTGTATTAGCAAAACCAATCAATAGAATATCAGTTATAAAAAAGCAAGAATCCCGAGAGTTTGTACGTGAATTTAATCAGAATAAAGTAACAGATGTATTTGGCGTTAAAAGAGGTGCATATGAATTATGATAAATAAGGTATATTAATTTATTTGGCATGCCTTATGCACATCCCACCCTTTAAAAATCCCCCATCCCATGTTATAATCATTAATCATCAGAAAACGGAGATAAGAATATGAGCGTAGTAACAAAAAAGTCAAAGTGCAGAATTCTTAAATTAGCATCAATGCTTGCGGTAACGATGGGGATTATAATGGCATTTTATGCGTTTTATATTATGTCGGATCTATATTCATTTTCAACAACAGAGCAGGGAAAGGCATTATATATGATTGTTAGGCTGCTGAACATAGCATTTTTAGCAGTTATTGTTGAGGGAGTTTACTTTGCAATTGCAGGATTTTATGGAATGACCAATATAGGTGCTGTTGATGCAGTTAATAAAATCAAAGTTTATGGAATTGTTATGACTATAGCAGGAGTTGTTGATTTAATAATAGTATTTGTGGTATCTAAGTATTCAATAACTGGTAACATGCTGATTCTTATATGCCTTCCGGTTGTAATAGGAATTATGTATTTAGGTGGCGCATTTTATAATGAGAAGCTTATAAAGAATAATAATGGTGTGGAAGGTGATGGCAATGATTGATCCGAATGGAATAATGCCACTTAATTTCTTCAAATACAAGGGTGTGTATACAGGACAGCACAATGGAATGAGATATATGCTTAAGCAGACAGGAGAAAAGCCTGATTTAAAGCTTTCTGCGTGCGTGTGGCGCGGGCCATATGCTTCATGTGCTGTTAAGGAAGAAGATAAGACAACAGAGATATTTGAACTGACAGAAGATGGTCGTCTTGCTGCCGTGGAATGGATAAGGCAGCAGTACGAATCCAGACTTGACTATTGGGAAGCGGCACCGTCTATAAAGGACGCTGTTCCGATTGTTCATGAATAAAGAGAATAATATATACAATGCAGCATATGGCGGCACCGGTAAGCAGGAGAGTGTATTCTTCTGCTTCTTTTATTATAAGACCAAATACAATGCGGCATATAATTCTTGATGAAAATATAGATATGACCGCAATACATAATGGCACAATTATACTGCCAAACGGGTCTGGCTGGATGTTCAGCTTCTTGTATATATTAAAAATGTAAAGCAGACTCATGCATATGTTGCTAATAAGAACACCATACAGATAACCGGTTATGCCAAGCTTTGGAATAAGCAGAAATACACAGGCAAGCCGGATGATAATTCCGGTTATATTAATTATGAATGTAAGGGCGGTATGTCCCATGCCATTAGTCACGCTTGTAAGGCTGATTTTTAAGTAGAGGAAAGGACACAGCCATGAAAGAATGCAGGTGTATATGTATACAGAGTCTTCGTGGAACATCATTGCACCGAGGCGCGCACCATAGTTAATGAATAAAAATATGCTTATAATGCCGAGACTTAAACACATGGAAACTGTTCTTTTTACTGTCACAGCAAGATGGTCAGACAGGACATTCGAACTTTCATCAGATACCTTTGGAAGAAGCATAAGTGCAAATGAATTAGCTGCCGTACATGGGAAAAGCACCAGAGGAAGAGCCATTCCTGTAAGTATACCAAACTGGCTTATCGCGTTATCTTTGGTCAGTCCATGCATGCACAGGATTGCAGGAATAAGAATTGCTTCCGCACCCTCAAGCAGATGCAGAACAGTCTGATTGGCGTTAATTGGAAATGCATATTTAACAATATATCTGTATTCACGGAGTGAACAGGAGAGCTTCTGCATCATGCTTTTATTATGAATGGAACGGAAAAACAGCGGAATAGCACAGTATGTGGCAGCTGCAAATTCACCGAATATATTACCGGTAACTGCGTCAGCAATTGATATTGTTGATACATTTTTTATGCGCACATAAAGTATGATAGTGCCAATACGCACAAGCTGTTCGACAAGCTGCGAGGAGGCAGGTAGAAAAGATTCCTTCTGACTGTAATAGTAATTAGACAAGCAGTTATGTATGCACATGAATGGCAGAGAGATTGCGGTTATACGGATAATTCCCTCACAGCGGCTTTCCATAAATATATGATTTGCAATGAAATCGCTGAATATAAGAAATAAAAGCATAACAGTAATTGAAAGAGAAATAGTAATCTTTAATACGCAGAAAAGCCATTTTAGAGATGGAGATGATGCTGAATATTTTGAAACAGCTACAGAAAATCCACTGCAGCATACTGCAAATGCAAGCGCAATAAGAGGCATGCACATTTGGAAAAGTCCCACTCCTGCAGCACCTGTATAATTAGTGAGAAGTATCCGAAAATAAAATCCGAGCAATTTTGATAGAATGCCGGCAAATGTAAGGATTATGGCGGATTTGAATATGCCACCTTTTAAGGATAATTTATTATTCATAGCAGATACCGCAGATAGACTTATTAACAATATATGCCCTGCCTGAATACAATATTATAAGGAATTACAGGGCGGAAATATAATGATATATATGGACAATGCGGCGACAACTGCTGTCAGAAAAGAAGTGGCTGAAGCAATGCTTCCATATCTTTTGGGAGATTATGGAAACCCGTCAGGTGTGTATAGGTTGTCTGAAAAAGCTAAAAATGTTGTAGAGGAATCAAGAGGTATTATTGCAGATATAATAAATGCTGACAGAAATGAAATATTTTTCACCTCTGGTGGAACGGAAGGGGATAACTGGGCAGTTAAAGCAGAGAGTCTGAAAAGAAAACAGGGACATATAATAGTAAGTTCAATAGAACACCATGCGGTGACGGAATCGGCACTGTGGCTTAAGAATTATGGAATAGATGTCACATTTGCACCAGTTGATGAGCAGGGAATTGTTAAGCTGGAACAGTTAGAAAAAATGATTAGAAATGATACATTTTTAGTGTCAGTTATGCTTGCTAATAATGAAATTGGAACTATCCAGCCGATAGAAAATGTATGTGAAATTGCGCATGAGTATGGTGCAAAGGTTCATTCTGATGCAGTGGCGGCATTTGGACATATTGATGTTGATGTGAAAAAGCTGGGTGTGGATTTCTTAAATGTAAGCGGACATAAGATATGCGGACCAAAGGGCGTAGGATTTCTGTATGTCAGGGGCGGAAAGCCAGAACGGTTCATGCATGGAGGCGGACAGGAGAACGGACTTAGGGCAGGCACTGAAAATGTAGCTGGGATTGCAGGACTTGCAACAGCAGCAAGAATTGCTTATGAAACTCTTTCTGACAGGGCAAGGCAGGAAAAGAGAATTAGTGACTATATGATTAAGAGAATACTAAGAGAAATTCCTTATTCAAGACTTAATGGAAGCAGGGAAAGCCGTGTTACGGGCAATATGAATTTCAGTTTTCAGTATGTTAATGGCGGAATGCTGGTTGTA
>UMGH01017545.1_pt1 | contig 24580 bp, 20 predicted proteins | sample 1965231 | NCBI WGS metagenome assembly UMGH01 (sample SAMEA4836068, study PRJEB28245) | human gut metagenome | biome: gut microbiome; material: fecal sample | place: Denmark | collected 2008 | reverse complement strand
GCACAAATCAACTTATCAGAATTATTAGAACCACCCATTAAAAATTTAAGTATAAAGTTTTAAGTTTAAGTATTACATTCTAATGGTTTTACTAAACTGTATTTTTGTTTTGCAGTTTGGTAATTTGTTCCATTCCATTAGAGTGTAATACTTATTTCGCATATTGAAATGCTTTCAATAGAACATCTTTCAGTAGAATTTAGTGCACGACCGCTATTCACCGATGTGTCTTTTGTAATCAATAAAAAAGATCGTATTGCTTTGGTGGGTAAAAACGGAGCGGGCAAATCTACTCTTCTTAAAATATTATCGGGGCATCAACAACCAACTTCGGGAACCGTAGCCGTGCAAAACGATATTACCATTGGCTACTTACCACAAGTGATGGTGCTGAGCGATGAGCACACGGTGATGGAAGAAGCTGAAAAGGCTTTCGACCACATCAGCGAGATGCAAGAGAAAATTGAACGCCTCAATAACCAACTTGCCGAACGCACCGACTATGAGAGTCCTGAATACATGGAACTCGTAGAACGATTTACGCACGAGAGTGAACGCTTTCAAATGATGGGCGGTATGAACTATCATGCTGAATTGGAACGTACGTTGCAAGGCTTAGGCTTTGCTCCCACCGACTTTAATCGTCCTACACGTGAATTCTCGGGAGGATGGCGTATGCGTATTGAGTTAGCCAAACTTTTGTTGCGCCGTCCTGATGTGTTGTTGTTAGACGAACCCACGAACCACCTTGACATTGAGAGTATTCGTTGGCTCGAAAAGTTCTTGGCACACTCTGCAAGTGCTGTGGTGCTTGTTAGTCACGACCGCGCATTTATTAACAACGTGACCAATCGCACGCTCGAAATATCGTGTGGAAAAATCACAGACTACAAGGTGAAATATGACGAGTTTGTGAAACTGCGTGCCGAACGTCGCGAACAGCAACTCCGAGCTTACGAAAATCAACAAAAGGAGATTGCCGATATTAAGGACTTTATTGAACGCTTTCGTTACAAACCAACAAAGGCGGTGCAAGTACAAAGCCGCATCAAACAACTCGAAAAAATCGTACCTATTGAGGTAGACGAGGTGGACAACGCTTGCTTGCATCTTAAATTTCCGCCTTGCTCACGTTCGGGTGACTATCCCGTAATTTGCGATGAACTACGTAAAGACTATGGCGAGCACTGCGTGTTCCACAACGTAAATCTTACCATTGAACGTGGTGAAAAGGTTGCTTTTGTGGGTAAGAATGGTGAAGGTAAGTCTACACTCGTTAAGTGCATAATGGGCGAAATTCCTTATACTGGTACCCTAAAGTTAGGACACAACGTAGAAATTGGCTATTATGCTCAAAACCAAGCGCAGTTGCTTGATGGCGAATTAACGGTGTTCGACACTATAGACCATGTTGCCAAAGGTGATATCCGCCTTAAAATACGCGACATACTCGGTGCCTTTATGTTTGGGGGCGAAGCTTCAGACAAGAAGGTTAAAGTGCTCTCAGGTGGCGAACGTTCTCGTTTGGCTATGATTAAACTCTTGCTTGAACCTGTCAACTTCCTTATTTTAGACGAACCAACCAACCACCTTGACATGCGCACCAAAGATGTGCTTAAAGAAGCTATCCGCGCATTCGATGGTACGGTGATTGTGGTAAGCCACGACCGTGACTTTCTCGATGGATTAGTTACGAAGGTGTATGAATTTGGAGGTGGTGTAGTACGCGAACACATTGGTGGCATCTACGACTTTTTGCAGAAAAAGGAAATGGAATCGCTCGATGAGTTGCACACTGCTGGTTCTCCCTCAGCAACTACAACAACCTCTCCCACTCCAGCTGTTTCATCTGCAAACGCAGCTACGATGTCTGAGGGTAAGCTGTCGTATGAGGAGCGCAAGGAACAAGCCAAAATTCGTCGTAAGCTTGAACGTGAAGTAGAACGCTGCGAAGCTGAAGTTACAAGACTCGAAACTGAAAAATCGGCTCTTGAAGCGCGTCTTGCAACACCCGAAGGAGCTGCCGACACAACCCTATTTACACAATATAGCCAACTTCAACAAGCACTCTCTGCCGCTGAAACGGCTTGGGAAGAAGCTATGGAGGCTTTGGAATAAGAACATAAAGTTATAAGTAGGTGTTATTTATTCACTCGCTAACACTTCATTACAATGAATATAAAATACTTTTTACCAGCGTTGGCTCTTGCTGCATCTTCTGCTTGGGCGCAACAACAAGACAATTTATCGTCGGGCATTGACAAGGCCAATATGGACTTGACTGCTAAACCTGGAACAGACTTTTACCAGTATGCTACAGGAGGATGGACTGCTGCTCATCCACTTACACCTGAGTACTCGCGTTATGCCCAGTTTGATGCGTTGGCAGAAAACAATCGCAAACAACTGCGCAAACTCATTGAGGAAATGGCTGCCAAACAACACAAACAAGGCACATTGGAACAAAAAATTGGTTCGCTCTATCGATTGGCAATGGACAGCGTTCGCCGCAATAAGGAGGACTATGCACCCATCAAGGCTTTGCTTGACGAAGTTCAGGCATTGAACTCGCGCAAGGCTGTACAATACGAAATGGCTAAATTGCAATCAATGGGTATCCCCAACTTCTTTAGCTTTGGTTGTGATGCTGACTTAAAGGATGCTAAATGGAACTTGATGCAAGTGTATCAAGGTGGCATTTCGATGGGCGAACGCGATTATTACTTAGAGAACGATGAACCTACCCAAAAAATTCGCGAGGCTTATCGTCAGTACGTAAAAAAACTCTTTACCATGACGGGCATGAACGCCGAAGAGGCTGCCCAAGCGATGGAGGCTGTGCTGAAAATTGAAACACGTATTGCCACAGCATCATACAGTGCAACAAAACAACGCGATGTGGAAGGCAACTACCATAAGATGTCTTACCAAAAATTGTTGACAGACTTCCCTGGTATTGATTGGAGTACGTTATTCTTACTAAACGGTGTTCCTGCTTTCAAAGAAATCTCTGTAAGCCAACCCGAACCTATTCACGAAGTTGAGAAAATATTGGCAGAATGCTCTGTTGATGAATTGAAAGCCTATCTCTATTATAAAGTAGTGAACGATGCCAGCAGCTCGTTGAGCGACCGTTTCCGCCAAGAGGCTTTTAACTTCTACAATCACACCATGGCTGGTGCCGAACAAGATCGTCCACGATGGAAGCGTGCCGTAGGTGCCGTAGAAGGTGCTTTAGGTATGGCTGTGGGCAGATTGTATGTGGAGAAGTATTTCCCCGAGTCGTCTAAGCAACGCATGGTTGAGTTGGTTAAGAACTTGCAAGTGGCTTTGGGACAGCGCATTGATGCACAAAAATGGATGAGCGAAGCTACCAAACACCAAGCTCACGAAAAGCTCAATAGCTTCTATGTTAAGATTGGCTATCCTGATGAATGGATGGACTACTCAAAACTCGACATCGATGAAAAGTTGAGCTACTATGAGAATATGGTGCGTGCCACACAATTTATGAGCAACTACTATGTTGAGAAGCATGTGAACAAGCCTGTTGATCGCACAGAGTGGTTAATGACCCCACAAACCATCAATGCTTATTACAATCCTACAACAAACGAAATTTGTTTCCCTGCAGGTATCTTGCAACCGCCTTTCTTCAACGCTGAAGCTGACGATGCTTGTAACTATGGTGCCATTGGTGTTGTAATTGGTCATGAAATGACACATGGTTTCGATGACCAAGGCGCACAATTTGACAAGGATGGTAACTTGAAAAATTGGTGGACCGAAAAGGATAAAACGGAATTTGAAAAGCGCACTAAAGTGATGCGCGACTTCTTTGACCGCATCAAGGTATTGCCCGATCTCAACGCAAATGGTCAACTCACTTTAGGCGAAAACACTGCCGATCATGGTGGTTTAAACATTGCCTACCAAGCTTTGCAGAATGCTATGAAGCAACACCCACTGGGTAAAAAAGATGGCTTTACACCCGAACAGCGCTTCTTCTTAAGCTATGGTTTAATTTGGGCTAACAACACACGCGAAGCTATGCTCCGCCAATTGGTTAAAACAGACCCACACTCTCCCGCCCGTTGGCGTGTGAATGGTGCCCTCCCCCACATCGATGCATGGTATAAGGCATTTAACATCACCTCAAAAGATCCTTTATTCATCCCCAAGAAAAACCGCGTAGAGGTTTGGTAAGCTGAAAGAAAAAAATGAAAGAAACTTCTCTCCCCGACAACGCATTCCGCCCTTTAAAGGAGGGTGAGGAATATGAGCCACTAATGAAACCTAACCAACAGTATCGCGAAGTAACACCATGGTCTTTGGTTTGGGGTTTGCTCATGGCTGTAGTTTTCTCGGCTGCTACTGCCTACTTAGGACTGAAAGTAGGACAAGTTTTTGAAGCTGCCATTCCCATTACCATCATTGCCGTTGGTGTGAGCGGTGCCACACATCGCAAAGACCCCTTAGGCGAAAATGTCATTATCCAAAGCATTGGTGCTTGCTCTGGTATGATTGTAGCAGGTGCCATTTTTACACTGCCCGCACTCTACATCTTGCAACACAAATATCCCGAACTCACGGTAAACTTCTTGCAAGTATTCCTTTCATCAGTACTCGGCGGTATCTTGGGTATTCTCTTTTTAATTCCCTTCCGCAAGTATTTTGTAAAGGATATGCACGGCAAATACCCCTTCCCCGAAGCTACTGCCTCAACCCAGGTGTTGATTTCGGGCGAACGTAGTGGCTCACAAGCTAAGCCCCTTTTGGTAGCAGGTATTGTAGGCGGTCTCTTCGACTTTGCCGTAGCAGCCTTTGGTGCATGGAACGAAAACTTCACCTCACGTTGCTGCGAATTCGGCTCAACAGTTGCCGATAAGGCTAAGTTGGTGTTTAGCATCAACACCAGTGCTGCACTTCTTGGTATGGGCTATATTGTAGGTTTGAAATACGCCGCCATTATTTGCTTTGGCTCTATTGCCGTGTGGTGGATTATTGTTCCAGGCATTGCTCTTATCTTCCCCGACCTGATGGTAACAGAAGGTATTACCGCTGCAGCAGCCTCACCCGAACAAATTTTTGGTTATGCCAAGAGCATCGGTATAGGTGGCATTGCCATGGCTGGTATTATCGGAGTTATTAAGAGTTGGGGCGTTATTAAGAGTGCCTTTAGCTTGGTTGGTCAAATCTTTAAAGGTGGCAATGCAAACGAAGAAGTGGAACGCACACAGCGCGACATTTCAATGAAGATTATTGCCATTGGCTCATTGCTTACCATCATCATTACTGCATTGTTCTTCTACTTTGATGTGATGGGTGGTAATTTACTCTTTACCATCGTGGGCATATTGATTGTAGCAATCATAGCCTTCCTCTTTACAACTGTAGCCGCCAATGCCATTGCTATTGTAGGCTCTAACCCCGTGAGCGGTATGACATTGATGACGCTCATTCTCTCGTCAATCATCATGGTGGTTGTCGGACTGAAAGGTACTGGAGGTATGGTGGCAGCCCTCATCATGGGAGGTGTGGTATGTACAGCACTTTCATCGGCTGGTGCATTCATCACTGACCTCAAAATTGGTTATTGGTTGGGTACTACCCCTAAGAAGCAAGAAACATTTAAGTTCCTTGGCATCTTGGTTTCGGCTGCCACTGTGGGCGGTGTTATCATGATTTTGAACAAGGCTTATGGCTTTACTCCCGATAACTCTGACGTAATGGCTGCTCCGCAAGCTCGCGCAATGGCAGCTGTTATTGAGCCTTTGATGAGCGGACAAGGCGCACCTTGGTTGCTCTATGGCATTGGTGCTGTCATCTCTATCATACTTACAATGTGTGGTGTTTCAGCATTGGCATTTGCCTTAGGCATGTTCATCCCCTTGCAGTTGAACTTGCCACTCATTGTGGGTGGCTTGGTTAATTGGTATGTTAACAGCCGTTCAACAGACTTGGCTTTAAATCAGCGTCGCAACGAAAAGGGTACACTCCTTGCCTCAGGCTTTATTGCTGGCGGTGCTTTGATGGGCGTGGTGAGCGCAGGTATGCAATTTGGCGGATTAAACTTTGCCAACACTGCTTACTTGGATGCACCTATCTCACAAATTGTTTCGCTCGTTGCCTACATCGCCTTAATTGTTTATTTGACTAAGGCTTCTATGAAAGCATAAGAGTGTACTATAAAAAATAAGTGACACTTTAAAAATATCCCTATTCCTCGGCACGGAATCTTCCGCTGCAAAGGAATAGGGATTTTTTTACACATGGAATAAATTGAATGCAGCAAGGCAATATAAAACTATTTATTCTGCTTTGAAATCATAAAATAATTTTGAATACTCGCTTAAATACACAGCTTTTTACTACCTTCGCACAAAACAAAAAACAATGGAAGAAAAAATCAAACAAGACTTGCATCAATACCTGCAAAACCAAGGAAAAGTAGACGAGCGTTTACCCGAATGTACAGACATTGAAGATAAGTGGCAAAGCATTGCCGAAGCCTATTTACCCGATGGTATTCGCGAATTTAATGCCTACCCTACCGTTTCATTAGGTTGGATGATGTTTATAGGTATGGCTATAGCTAAATTTTGGGACGAAGATTGGCAAAAGTATGCAACCGTGCCCAATCTTTACGAACAACTGCGTAACCAACGTGGCTTTGACTGCATGGACGAATACATTCTTGAAGATGTATTACACATGAAGGGAAAAGGGCTTGAAGAACTCAACAATTTAGTAGCTGAATGTGCCTCACGCACCAATAGTAATCTGCACCATGCTCACCTTGAACCAGGAACTCCTGAGGCTTTCAAGGCTTATGTGGCTTGCCTACACCAACTCTACCTCATGGGAGCAGCTGTGCAACTGAAACGCATGGGCTATCACATGACACTGATGAACTAAGAGGATGTATCAAAATGGATTGAAAAGGTGAACTTAAACCACACATTTTTAAGCCAAAACATTTGTATATCAAAAGAAAATTGTAATTTTGCACCGCCGTTACGAGATAGCGGCATAATTCAAACCTATTAAAACAATAAAGAACAAATGGCTACAAGAATCCGTTTGCAACGTCATGGCCGTAAGGGCTATGCATTCTACAGCATCGTAATTGCTGACGTAAGAGCACCACGTGATGGTAAGTTTACTGAAAAGATTGGTACTTACAACCCCAACACCAATCCCGCAACAGTAGATTTGAATTTTGATCGCGCCCTCTTCTGGGTAGAGAATGGTGCTCAGCCCACTGACACTGTTCGTAACATCCTTTCAAACGAAGGCGTTATGCTCATGAAGCACCTCAATGGTGGTGTTCGCAAGGGCGCATTCGACGAAGCTGCTGCACAGGCTAAGTTCGAAGCTTGGAAGCAGGCTAAGGACGCTAAGGCTACTGCCGCTGCCGACAAGAAGGCTGCCGACAAGAAGGCTGCAGCTGAGGCTCGTCTCGAAGCAGAGAAGAAGGTAAACGAAAAGATTGCTGAAAAGGTTGCTGAAAAGAAGGCTGCTGCCGCTGCTGCTGCCGCTGAAGCTGAAGCTGCTGCTAACGCAGAAGAAGCTACTGAAGAAGCTCCCGCTGAAGCTTAATCTTTTGATTTTACTTCAAAAAAGATTTAACCGAATAAGACATCCGTCTTATTCGGTTTTTTGTTTTTCAAACTACAACTATTTTTTTAGGAGGGAGTGCAACTTTTCGAGTCGTATCAAACATGATGGATACAAAAAAGGCGTTAGACATCAAACAGCATAAAACACTCTTGATATATCTAACACCTAAAATAAATTTGAATACCTACTTATTAGATGCTCAATTCATCGAGCACCTTAATGAGTTTCTTATCCATAATCTTACGTTTACCTACCGCATCAATAAAGGGCACATAAACCACTTCATTATTACGTACACCTACCATAACATTACGCTGACCTTGTACAAGTGCGTCAATAGCACCAACACCTACCTGCGAAGCAAGTATACGGTCGCGAGCAGAAGGACTACCACCACGCTGCAAGTGACCAAGAATTGAAACACGCACATCAAAGTTAGGATATTCCTTGTTTACGCGCTCTGCATAATACATGGCACCACACTTTGGACTTTCACTTACGATGACAATGCAGCTTTTCTTACTCTTACGAATACCGCGCTCCATAAATTCTATCAACTGGTCACTACCCGTAGTGTCTTCAGGAATAATAGCAGCTTCAGCACCAGCAGCAATTGCACTATTCTGAGCCAAGAAACCTGCATCACGTCCCATAACTTCGACAAAGAAGATGCGCTCGTGTGAGGTAGCTGTGTCACGAATCTTATCGACACACTGCGTGATAGTGTTCAACGTTGTGTCATAACCAATGGTACTGTCTGTACCATACAAGTCGTTGTCGATAGTACCAGGTAAACCAATGCAAGGGAAGTCGTACTCTTCAGCCAACAACATGGCACCTGTGAGCGAACCATTACCACCAATCACCACCAAAGCATCGATTGACTCCTTGCGCAATGTTTCGTAAGCCTTTTTACGACCTGCTGGCGTTTCAAACTCATGTGAACGCGCGGTGCGCAATATTGTACCACCCGTTTGAATGATATTACTTACATCTTCGGTTGTAAATGGTTTTACTTCGTCGTGAATCAAACCATCATAACCACGATAGATACCTTTTATTTTAAATCCGTTGCAAATGCCGCTTCGTGTCACCGCACGAATAGCAGCATTCATACCTGGTGCATCACCTCCAGAGGTGAGTACACCCACACATCTAATTTTACTCATTCTATTTTCGTTTTTCGAAAGCTTCGGTTTTAATCAATTTTCTAATATATAAAGAGGCTTACGTGTTCAAATAGATTACACCTTGAATAATCAAAGCCAACACTGCAAAGCCTACAAAGAAGCCTGCTACCACCTTGGGGGCTATGTGACGCAAATACCATCTAAACGTGATGTCCTCCATACGCATCAACATCACGCCCGATATGCTTGCTGTTAGCAACATAGAACCACCCATAGCCGTGGCATAACTTAACAACGGCCACATATACCCATCAGTCCCCGTAAGCATTGCCATGTTGCTTGCTTGCGATTGGTTAAATACCTCTACGCTCGCCAAGAGTGTGGGCACATTGCCAAAAAGACTTGAAAGGAAGGTGGTGCATAAACCTATGATGTAGACATTCGACAAGTTTACACAGAGCCAATTAAAGAACGTATGGAATAATCCTGCCTCAGAGATAGCTCCAAAGAGTAACGTAAGACCTACAAAATAAAGAATATTTTGTAAATTGCCATATTGCAAAGCCATGGGCAAACGACGGATGACCATTTTGTCGCTTGCTAACAACTGACGATTACACAACTCATTTACCATCCACAAAAGTGCCAACACACACAAGGCACCAACAAAAGGAGGCAACAAAGTGATGCGATGAAAACTTGGCACAAACCACAAGCCACCAATGCCCACAAATAACATTAACATACGTTGCGGACGCGAGAGCAATGTGTCATCGCCTCTATAAGGCAGACGATCCAGGGCAAACTCTATGCGTGTGGGTAAACAGCGCATCATGAGCAACAACATCGTTGCTAAGGCTGCCAACACAGGTAAGCACAATGTGAGAAAATAAATGGATGGGGTTACGAGTCCATCGTTCCAAAGTTTCAAGCTGGTTAAGTCGCCTATCACCGTTATGGCACCTCCGCAATTGGCTGCTAAAATAATTACCGAGCCATAAATGCGACGCTGCTTATCGCTTTGTAGCAAGGGGTGCATAATGGAAAGTAACAATATTACAGTGGCTAAATTATCGAGATTGGCAGAAACTATAAACGTGAAGAAAGCCAATAACCAAAGAAGTTTACGAGGTTTACGTGTTTTCAGCCACTCTGCCAAAAAGTCGAAACAACCATTATTGTTCAACACTTCAACAATACTAGTAGTAGCCACCAAATAGAGCACAATGTTTGCACACTGCACAATATACTTAAAGAAAATGTTTGACGAAATAAATTCCTTTATGGGAAATGCAGCCAACGGATTGGCAGACAAAAAGGCTGCATAATCTTTATTGTGTTCAATAGAAATAAAGTCAGCACCATACACAATAAAAAGCAACCAACAAACGACGCCCGCAAACATTGCCACAGCAGCCTTGTTTATTCGGTTCAACGACTCTGTAGCAATCAACAAAAGGCCGATAAGCATAATTGCCAACAAAATTACAGCCATAAGCGTCAATCTTTTAAAGGGTTTTCGAAAAAAAAAATTGAGCGGTAAACGGGGCTCGAACCCGCGACCCTGAGCTTGGGAAGCTCATGCTCTACCAACTGAGCTACTACCGCATATATGTATTAAGTGGCTTTTACGACACATATAATACGACACTTATAACGCAACCTTATTATTTTAAGTATAAAGTGTTAAGTGCTAAGTGCTAAATATTAAAATACCACACCTAATACTTAACACTTCATACTTAATCTATTTATTTAATAAGGTACTGCGAAGAGATACTCTCGTTCTCCATCACACGACGAATGGTTTCAGCGAGCATGCTGCTAACGCTAAGTTCCTTCACCTTGTCGCACTTACCACGATAAGGAATGCTGTCAGTAAATACCATTTCCTTCAAAGCCGAAGCTTCAACACGATCGTCAGCAGGACCAGACATAATGCAGTGGCTAGCAATAGCGCGTACGCTGTTTGCACCACGCGACATAATTAAGTCGGCAGCCTTAGTAATTGTACCTGCTGTATCAACAATATCGTCAACGAGAACTACGTCTAAGCCTTCAACGTCGCCAATAATTTGCATATCAGCAACTTCGTTAGCCTTTTTACGGCTCTTGTTGCACATCACCATGGGGCAGTCAAGATACTTGGCATAAGAAGCAGCACGCTTAGAACCACCCACGTCGGGCGAAGCGATACAAAGATTCTTGAGGTTCAAGCTCTTGATGTAAGGCAACATGACGGTTGAAGCATACAAGTGGTCGACAGGTACATCAAAGAAACCCTGCTCCTGATCGGCATGCAAGTCCATAGTCATCAAGCGATCGATACCAGCCACGCTCAATAAGTCGGCTACGAGCTTGGCACCAATGCTAACACGAGGTTTGCTCTTGCGGTCTTGGCGTGCCCAGCCAAAGTAAGGAACTACAGCGCAGATGCTACGTGCAGAAGCACGCTTAGCAGCATCTATCATAAGCAGCAATTCCATCAAATTGTCTGAGTTGGGGAATGTACTCTGAACGAGGAATACATCGCGGCCACGGATGCTCTCTTCGTAGCATACTTCGAATTCACCGTCTGCAAACTTCGTTACCGTGAGGTCTCCCAGCGGACAGCCAAGTTCCTCACAAATCTTTTCAGCCAAATAACGGGAAGCTGTTCCCGAAAAGACCATAAAAGAGTTGTTGTTCATTGTTTTTTGTATGAATAGTTATTAAAGGTGTACTATCTTTAGCGCAGTGAAAATGTTTGCAGCAAATTATTCTGCTGCTCTGCGCAGTTTTCTGAAGTGTTGAATCAGATCTTTAAAATCTTGCGTTGAATGCATACTAAAGCGGTTCCAAATATCTCCCAACACTACTACTCCGCCAAATCCTAAGTCTTTAGCTTGCTTAATATTGTCGAGTTGTACGCCACCAAAAGCATACACCTTCTTGTCAATCACTTTTTGTTGCGACAGCTGTTTAATCTGTTGCATATTCATCAACACTGGTTCATCATCACATTTAGGACTTGTAAAAGCCGATGACAAAAATACGTAGTCAAACTTTTTTTTATGCATCAGCACCTCCTCTGCCGTTCTACACGAGCAAGATATTTGTCCTTTATATTTAGGAGGCATTTCTGGATTGCGCTGATTAAGATGAATCCCCTTTAAACCATATTCATTCTTCAGATAGAAATGGTCATGCACCACAATTCGCTTACGATAGTTCTCTTGAATTAACGTCAGCAAACGTTCTGAATAAACAGGTTCCGTATCGGGTTTGCGCAAATGCAATATTTCAAGACCTTCGTCAAAGAGCACATTCAATATTTGGTGTTCCTCCACAAAGAAATACGGAGTTGTCATTAATATCAATTTCATGATGATCTCCAATTTTAGGTGCAAAGTTAGTGCAAGGTGAGAGAAGGACAAAATAAAAGTCAAAAAACTTTTATTTTGTTCTTCCGAACCGCAGCCTAACTTCGTAAAACAAAGTTAGTGCAAACTAAGCAAAGCGCCAAACGATAAGCTAAAAAAATCATCTTAAAAGATTGAAACCATAAAACACATAATCCAACTTTTTATGTTCTACAACACATTTGATAAATAAAAGCATTATTTATTTGTAATGATTACAGAGATAATATTTATATTTGCCGACATGAAAATAACATTTAGAATAATAGATGTGTGGCGGTTCTACCGCGACGGATTCAAACAGATGACTTGGGGACGAACACTTTGGGTGATTATTTTACTCAAGTTGTTTGTCATCTTTGTTGTGTTACGCATGTTTTTCTTCAAGCCCATTTTAAGTGGTCTCAACAATGAAGAAAAGAGCGAAAGGGTGGGACAAAACTTAGAAACAACTCCTTAAATATATAATATATGTCTACATTACTAACAGCATTTGATGCTTGCACTATAGATTGGTCGCGAGCACAGTTTGCACTCACAGCTTGCTACCATTGGCTGTTTGTGCCGCTCACACTTGGCTTGGCGCTTATTGTGGGCATTATGGAAACCCTGTATTACGTAAAAAAGGATGAGCAGTGGAAACAAGCCACTCAATTTTGGATGAAACTCTTCGGCATTAACTTTGCCATTGGTGTAGCTACTGGTCTTATCCTTGAATTTGAATTTGGCACAAACTGGAGCAACTACTCATGGTTTGTAGGCGACATTTTTGGTGCACCGCTTGCCATTGAAGGTATTATGGCTTTTTTTATGGAAGCTACCTTTATTGCTGTAATGTTCTTTGGTTGGAACAAAGTGAGTAGAGGTTTCCATTTAGCCTCTACTTGGCTCACAGGATTAGGAGCTACCATCTCTGCTTGGTGGATTTTGGTGGCCAATGCTTGGATGCAACACCCTGTAGGCATGACTTTCAATCCAGACACCGTACGCAACGAAATGACAGACTTTACAGCAGTGGCTTTCTCCCCCACGGCTATCGTAAAGTTTTTTCATACCATATCGAGCGGTTGGATGACTGGTGCCATATTTGTGTTAGGCGTTAGCTGTTGGTTCTTACTCAAAAAGCGAAATACTGATTTATCATTACGCTCTATTAAGGTGGCAAGCATCGCAGGCATTATTGCCACATTGGTAGTAATGGGCACAGGTGACCAAAGCGGTGTAACAATGGCACGCGAACAACCTATGAAGTTGGCAGCAGCCGAAGGTTTGCAACAAGGTGGAACAGGCGCACCATTTAGCATTGTGCCAGGTATTGAGGTTCCCAAAGCTCTTTCGATTCTTGCAACCCACGACCCCGAAGGCTATGTACCAGGTATTCAAGATTTGCTAAATGGCTATACACTACCCAATGGCACCCAATCGCCTTCAGCCGAAGAAAAAATCAATCGCGGCAAAAAAGCAATTCAAGCCTTTGGACAATACCGTCAATTACGCAAGACAAACCCTCAAGCCGCTCAAGCAGCACTCGACACACTCAACCACCATCAAGCTTATATGGGGTATGGCTACCTACAGAACAAAGAACAACTTGTACCACCCATTGAATTAGTGTATTGGTCGTTCCGACTTATGGTAGGTTTTGGTTCATTTCTCTTTGCCCTACTCATTGTGTTAGGCTGGATGGCATACAAACAAAAGTTACACAACCAACGTTGGCTTTTAGCACTTGGCGTTACAGCCATTCCTATGGTTTATGTGGCAGGACAAGCTGGTTGGATAGTTGCCGAAGTGGGACGTCAACCATGGGCAATACAAGACTTGTTACCCGTAGGCGTAGCCGTATCACAACTATCTGCTACCAACGTGATGGTAACATTCTTCCTATTCTTAGTACTATTCACACTGCTACTCATTGCCGAGGTACGCATTATGTGTAAAGCTATTTCAAGTTACAAACAGAATGAAATTTCTAAGTCATGATTACATACACATTTTTACAACAATATTGGTGGGTACTCGTAACCCTCTTGGGTGCTCTGCTTGTATTCCTCATGTTTGTACAAGGAGCCAATTCTTTAATTTTCACCTTAGGAAAAGATGCTAACGAACGCCAACTCATTGTGCGCACCACAGGACGCAAATGGGAACTTACGTTCACTACTTTAGTTACGTTTGGCGGAGCCTTCTTTGCATCTTTTCCACTATTCTATAGCACAAGTTTTGGTGGAGCTTATTGGGTATGGATGCTTATTTTGGTCAGTTTTGTGCTACAAGCCGTAGCTTATGAATACCAAGACAAGCCCAATAACCTATTTGGCACCAAAACATATCAAGCTTTTTTGGTGTTCAATGGTTTTGTAGGTCCTTTTGTGTTAGGTGCTGCCGTTGCCACATTCTTCACAGGTTCTGCTTTTAGCATCAGCCACAATGCCTTGGCTGAGGCTAACACAACTTTAACATCTCCCATTATCAGTCAATGGAACAGTGCATGGCACGGACTTGAAGCATTAGCACAACCCTGGAATTGGGTTTTAGGCTTAGCCATATTCTTTTTAGCTCGCATTTTAGGAACACTCTATCTGCTTTGCCGTTTGCACGATAACACCATAACGCCACGCTTACGCCAGCAGGTGTGGCGCGATGCGGTTCCCTTTGTTCTATTCTTTGTCGCATTTACAATATATTTGCTCACGCTTAACGGACTAACCTATCAAAGCGATAAGCAAATGTTTGTGGCTGAAAGTTACAAATACCTTCACAACTTCCTTACACTACCATTAGTCACAGCATTGTTTGTATTGGGAGTTATAAGCGTGCTTTATGGCATCACACGAACCCTGCTACAATCTGCTTACACTCAAGGCATTTGGCCCGTTGCCATTGGCACAGTTTTAGCTGTTTGGGCATTATTGCTAATTGCAGGACTCAACGACACAGCGTTCTACCCCTCTCTCACATCTCCACAATCGTCACTTTGTCTTGCCAACAGCTGCTCAAGCGAATTTACCTTACGCACCATGGCACTTGTAAGTTTGCTAATACCTTTTGTACTGGCATACATTGCGTATGTGTGGCGAGCTATAGAACGTGATTAACTTATCCCCTACACCTTATTAAAGAATATAGGCAATGATTTTTTAGAGAATCATTGCCTATATTCTTATTATTATTGTTTGGTTTGCTCTGCCTCATAATGCTCCACTTCTTGGCGCGACCTGCTTGCCGTAACAAGGTATACGCCACTAAATATAAGCATAATAGCCACAGCTTTAATCCAATTAAAAGTATCCATTCCCCAAATCACGGCAACAATGCAAGCCACCAAAGGTTGCACGTAATTATACATACCAGCTACCGTGGGACGAAGAATCTTTTGCCCCACCACAATGAACATATAACTTAGAAAAGTTGCACAAACCACAATGTAAGTTAGACCCATAATTTCAGTCCAAGACAAATGACTCCATACAGTCTGCATCAAGTCGCCCGCAGAGAAAGGTATTACACAAATAAAGGCATAAGTAAACATCCACTTCATTATTGTAATAAGCGAATATTTATTTACAAAATCCTTATACACCACTATGTAAAGAGCATAACAGAATTGTGCTGAGAGCACCAGCAAGTCACCCCAAATGGCATAATCACCACCCGCAGAAGCCATATTCTTTACATGCGACCCACTACCCATTATCAGCATTAAAGCACCACAAGCTCCTGCAGCAATACCCAACACTTTCTTTCCCGTAATAGGTTCTTTCAATATGAACGCTGCTAACAACATAGCCCACAAGGGCATACTGGTCGTGATAATAGAAGCATCGCCTGGCGAACTAAGACTTACACCAAATAAAAACATCCTTGATTAAGCACAATACCCAGTAGTGCCGCTCCAAACAAGCGTGCTAAATCTTTATGTCCAACATGTTCAGGTTTTTGAAAAAAAGAAGCCACCCAAAACAAAATCATGGCTCCAGTTATGCGCATGTCAGTCACCACTAAGGGCGACACAACGCCTGCCATCATAACAAACTTAGAGATGGGCGACATCAACCCCCACATACAATTGGCACCTAACATTGATAAGTGCCCTTTCAACGATGTTTGCATAATTGTTTAGTTTTTATATCCGTCTTACGATTTACAAAGTTACAGCTTATTTACAATATATGGTTCTAAAGAGACCTATAAGTTTTCCTCTGATTTAGAATTTAAGTTTTGACATTGCAATATGCACCTCATGCAATAGTTTGTAGCACCTAACAATTTCAAAAAAGCACGTTCTTATTGTCCACCCATACATTTCTCTGTACTTTTGCACAAACTATTCATAACTTCTATGACCACCGACACTATAAATAAACATATTAAGGACTACGCTCAAACATTACCCGCTGCACAAATTGCCCATAAACTTAATGAGGCTGTTAAGAAACACGAAACTGTAGTAGTAACAGCCCCTCCTGGAGCGGGCAAATCTACCTTATTGCCTCTCACCCTGTTACAAGCATTACCCAAAGATAAAGGAAAAATCTTAATGCTCGAACCTCGACGCCTTGCAGCACGCCAAATTGCAGAACGCATGGCACAAATGATTGGTGAGGAAGTTGGACAAACCGTAGGTTATCGCGTACGTTTTGAAAGTCGCACATCTGCCCACACACGGATAGAAGTTCTCACAGAAGGAATACTCACACGCATGTTGGTAGACGATGCCACACTTGATGGAGTAAATATTGTGGTGTTCGATGAATTTCACGAACGCAGCCTCAACACCGACCTTGCTTTAGCACTAACACGACAATCACAACAAATAATTCGTCCCGACTTACGTTTGGTGCTCATGTCTGCAACTATCGATGCTACCCACATTTGCCAAATGCTAAATGCTCCACTCATTGAAAGCGAAGGACGCATGTTTCCCGTTAAGGTAATACACGCAACTGAAGACTTTGCTGTGCAAGACTGCGCCCAAGTTGTGGCTCGCGCCATTCGGCAAACCATACGAAATGATCAAGGCGATGTTTTAGCCTTTTTGCCTGGACAAACCGATATAGAGCATTGCGCAGAGTTACTTAACAATTTGTCAGACGAGGAAATCTTTGTATATCCACTTTACGGAAATCTATCACCCGAACGTCAACGTCAAGCTATTGCCCCTTCAGCTCCAGGACAACGCAAAGTTGTATTGGCAACCCCTATTGCAGAAACCTCGCTCACCATTGAGGGTGTAAGGATAGTCGTAGACGCTGGTTTATACCGAAAATTAGTATTCGACCCTCGTACAGAGCTAAGTCGTCTTGAAACCGTTCGCATCAGCATGGACATGGCTACACAACGAAGCGGACGTGCTGGACGTGTGGCTGAAGGCATTTGCTACCGATTATGGACACGCAACACCGAACACCGCATGTCTTTGTTGCGAATGCCCGAGATTTTTGAAGCTGATTTATCGCAAATGGTGCTCAACATTGCAGCCTTTGGCGAAAGCAATATCATGCAACTACCATGGCTCACCCCACCGCCAACTGAGGCTATTTGCTTGGCAACTTTATTGTTAGAACAGTTAGGAGCACTCCATACCAACCACACAATCACCCCCTTGGGTAAACAAATGGCACAATTACCTTGCCACCCACGTGTAGCACGCATGCTTTTGGGGAGCACAAAACTTGACAAAGCCCAAGCCTTAGCTTGCGACATTGCAGCCATACTCGAAGAAAAAGACCCTATGGCAAACATTGAAGCAGCTGGAGCAGACCTTTCTCTTCGCATATCCAAGCTGCGTCAAGCACGTGCCCACAAGCAGTTAGGACGTTGGAACCGCATTGCTCAAATAGCCCACGAGTATTGCCGCATGATACACACGCATGAAGATAACACAGACGTAGCTGCTGAATGTGTGGGACAACTGATAGCTTTAGCATACCCCGAACGCATAGGCATGGCAATCAATAGCATAGGTCATTTCAGACTGGCAGATGGGACCAATGCTATGCTTAATCAGTCTGATTGGCTTTCTGGGTGTAAGTGGATTGTTGTGGCATCACTTCATGCTGCAAAGGGCACAAATGGACGTATATTTTTAGCAGCACCTATTCAACCAACCGATTTTAACGAGAACATTGTTCGTACACGCAACAACCTTGCTTGGGATAATAAGCAAGGCTGCCTCGTAGCCCAACGTGAACATCGCATAGGAGTATTGCTTCTTGACAGCCACCCCCTACCCCAACTTGATGCAGATGTTGTAACAGATGTGATTTGCCAAGCTATTCAAAAATACGGACTAAGCATGTTGACTTGGAACGACAATGTTCAAGCTTTGCAAAAACGCATCACACAAGTGGCACAATGGCATCCCGAAATGGAAATCGCCAACGTATCTACCGAACACCTATTGGCTACGGCAAATAAATGGCTACCCATGTATTTAAATCGAAACGGACGTCCACTTACCACTACAGCCGAGCTAAAACGCATCGACCTTGCAGAAACTATTTGGAACTCCCTCCCCTATGACCAACAAATGCTTATCGACCGTCTTGCACCCACACACATCACAGTTCCCACAGGTAGTCGCATACGAGTAGACTATCGACAAGGCAGTGAAGCTCCTGTTCTAAGTGTACGGTTACAAGAATGTTTTGGCATGGAAGATACACCACGTGTTGATAACAACCAACGTCCCATACTAATGGAACTTCTCTCACCAGGTTTTAAACCTGTGCAACTAACACAAGATTTACGTAGCTTTTGGCAAAGCACCTATTTTGAAGTACGCAAAGAACTCCGCCGACGCTACCCCAAACATTATTGGCCCGAGAACCCTCTTGAAGCAGAAGCTGTACGCGGAGTTAAAAGAAAATAAACTCTTTAGGTAATGTTCAAAAAATAACTTCCGCAGAAAATCTGCGACCAAGAGCATTTGATGATTTGGCAATTGAGCTTAGTATAAACTGCAACAGAAAAATTGCGGAAGTTATTTTTTAAACACTACTTAACTCGCAGTATAATAGCTTCTGTAGTTTTTATATTAACTTTGCAAGCGAATTAAATTAGGACTTACCATAAACCGACAAAAACAATGGCAAAAGTAGGGTACATATACAATACTCCCAATGCCAACGGACTGACCGAAGACGGGGAGTGGATGCGATAGTACGGTTGTGTACAGGTGGCGGAGGAAGCCGCCGAGGACGAGCGATTTCCCCGGTGTGGAAGCAGCTCCTCGCCAATCTTGACCGTGGCGATGAGATCGTTGTCTCGAAACTCAGCAACGCCGTGCGTGGCAGTCGTGAACTGGCGGTGTTCATCGAACTCTACCGTGTGAAGGTGGTGCGCATCGTCTCCATCCATGACAGGATAGACACCGGCAGCAAGCTCTTCCCCGAGACTACCGTTGCCGACGTGCTCCTAATGTTCGGTTCGCTTCCCGAGGAAGCGATGGCTCTTCGCAGGGCATCCGATCATGTTCAGAACCTGCAACGCAACCTCAATGTGCGTCACAAGACGAAAGCCGCCGAGACAAAGCAGGAGCGTGAGAGCACCATCGTCTCAATGTACAACAGTGGTCATACCATCGACGACATCTGGACTATCAGTGGTTTCCGCAGTCGCAGCTCCATCTTCCGCATACTCAACAAGTACGGCGTAAAGCTCAACCGTGGACATTTCAGCGGTCCGCTGGGGAAGAGGAAAAAGAACATTAAAAGAAACTATTTAAAAGAGATTTGAAATACAAGATGGCTCTATAGAGTTTCTCATCTTTGTTGAATAGTCCATTTAGTAATGTTTAAAAAATAACTTCCGCAATTTTTCTGTTGCAGTTTATGTTAAGCACAATTGCCAAATCATCAAATGCTTTTGATCGCAGATTTTCTGCGGAAGTTATTTTTTGAACATTACTTACTTTTTCAAATTTACTTGTTTTGGATATTAAAAATAAAATCATGCAGCATCAACAAATAATACACCTTTGTGCAGGAACTAAAGGTAATATTGGAAACAGAATTGCTAATTCCGGAGAGGATTGTGGTTTTTCATATTCATTAACCTCTTCTGATCTTGCAATATATACTGATAAACCATTAGAGTTAAACTTTGAACTTGCAACTCGTCTAATAGAAATTGCTAATAGCAGACATTGTGATTTTAGCAATAGTTATTTTGAGGTATGGAGGAAATGTGGAGACAAGTCACCAGAGTTCTCATACGAAGAGGATTTATCAAAACATTTCTGTTCTGTATTTAATTTTCACTTTAGCAACTATCATTTTGAACCAGAAGATTTGCATCTAAGAGATTATAAAATAGAAACAGATAAATTTAGAGAAAAACAAATAGTTTACAATTTCTCGTCTTTATATTCCATAACTGATGGTGCAGAAACTTTCCTCTATAACGAAATGATGAAAAGTCTGACATATTCAAAGTTTTTAAATTGGCATTACAAAAACAAAATTTTTACAAATCAAATCGATGCTACAGGAACACCTCGGCAAGTTATACCCATGGCCACTAATAATAGTACAATAGGAATTTCATGCGGATATGTGTACCCATTTGATAATTACATTTCTATATCAGAAGGTATTCAAGAATGCATCTGTCACCGCCCAATTTTTACAATTTTTTCTTCTTGCGACTTACCTCTCTCCATTGAAGAAGCTAATATCCTCAATAATTTCATTGATGTACTAAGTCCGCTTTCATTATATAAGGAAGAACAAGCAATAGGAGATAATATTTATAGATTTGTTTTCCATGCAGAATTGACAAAGTTTATTACTGAGTTTTTAGGATTATTATTTAAGAATCGCTTTAAATTTGTTTTGTGGGAGTTTATTCCAGAGAGCAATATAGAATACATAAATACAGACAAAATCATTCGGAGGTATAAACAATGTGTCAATGTGAATGCAAAGGTATATGCATTGTTTAATCATTTGATACACAATGATAAAAACAATGGGTATTTTGAAACTTATCCTGTAGATTGTTTATATAAACATGACGAGGAAAATGATAATTTGGACCCTTTTTTAGACGATATTCTGTTTATTTAGTAATGTTCAAAAAATAACTTCCGCAGAAAAACTGCGATCAAGAGCATTTGATGAGATAGTTCCATTTAGGAAGTTCATCATCAAAGACGATACGTCTGCTCTTCTCTGATTCGTAAGATTCTTTAATGGGTCTTTTCGTTTCATACGTTCTTTGATTTATTGTAGCGATAATGGAAAGTCCTTTCTTGGTGGTAGTTGCCTCGGCTCTGTTCCTTGCGTTCTCAATAGACATGAGCGGTGCTCCGCTCCAACTTCTTGAAATTGGACCAAACATACAGTGTTCTATAGGGTTGTACTTAGAACTATAGGGTGGGTAATGAAGCATTATGATGTTGACACCAATGGTAGAGGCTAGTTTCATAAGAAACTGCTTGACAACATGGTGTGAGCATGCATTAGAGCCACCTCCATCACAAAGGATGCATATTGTGTCTGTGTTTGGATATTTCCACTGAAGATGTTCTTGCCATACCTGTACAAAATTGTCACAGACAAACTCTGCTGTGTCATGGCTTGTACCCAAGGTGAGATATCCGGTATTTGCCCCGATGTCATAGATGCCATGTGGCACAATGGTTCCATCAGAAAAGGTCTTGAAATCATGGTCGTAGGCTTTTGGATATCCTTTGCATGAAACGGTTCCTTGCCGTTTGAAGTTTCCAACCATCTCCTTTTTCTTGGTGTCAATACTGAATATTGGAATGTTGTGGGATTCGCATTCGGAGCGAACCTTCTGAATCTTTTCAAATTGTGCATTTCTGTCTTTTACATCTTTCAGGGTCAGTGCTTTGGCAAAAGAACGTTCCTTAAAACCTCTTGCCTTTTTCATCTGATTGACGGTATATCTGGACACTTTGATGCCTTGATCCTCGAACAACTTGATAATTTGAAGTACAGATATGGTTAGCCAAATTACGTTTTCGTCTTGTGGCAAGCCTGCAGTATATAAGGAAGCAATCTTGTCAAAAATGTCAAGGTACTCTGGGTGCTTCTCCAACGTGGGAGTTCTTCCACCGCCAATAGCTCTAATACGTCCATCAGGAAAGGCGTCATTAGCATCAGTCTCAAGCTCATGCTTGCCACGATACAACGTGTCACGACAAACACCAACTGCATTGCACACATAGTTCACTCCATGATAGCCCAAAGAATCAGCCTTGCTTGCAAGAAACTGACGACGTTGGCGCTCGTTGCATGTTCTCAGACACTTCATTTCTTTGTCGTTTAAAATATAATCTGTTGGAATCTTCGTGGCTTTCATAACGGACTGGTAATCAGTTATAAAGTTACGAATTTCCCTTCAAATTTTAGAATATAAACAGCTAATAATCAACAAGTTAAGTAATAAAAATACATGCTACACATGAGTATAAAAACAACATCTTTAAATGGCTCTTTTGTCAGGTTTTTGGCAATTGAGCGAAACATAAACTGCAACAGAAAAATTGCGGAAGTTATTTTTTAAACATTACTAAACTCTTTAGAAATGGAAATATAAGACCTTTTTAAAAAACAAGTTTGCTTTTGAAAAGAAAAAGCGAACTTGCTTTTTCTGATAAAAATTGAGAGAGAACACCTATATAATATTGACAATTAACTCTGAAAGAGAATAACTCCAAAGCTACTATTTTGCAAACATAGGTTGCCAAATAAATATTGTTTTGAATTATCACAATATTCATCTTATTATTTTTGTCAAATTTTCTATGAATAAAGTAGCAAAAAGAAATTTTTTTTGTATTTTTGCGGGCGAAAATAAAAACAGAACGCAAATACACGTTCGTTTTGCCTTTCAAACCAAGCAACAAACACCTCTGTTGCCTACGCTAAGCAAAAAACCATAACGACATATACACAAAAAATGAACGCATTAGAAACAGTAGAACGCCTCAAGCAGCGTTTTCCCAACGAACCTGAATACATTCAGGCAGTAAGCCAAGTACTCGGAACAATTGAAGAAGAGTACAATCGTCATCCCGAATTTGAACAAGCCAATCTCATTGAACGCTTGTGCATCCCCGACCGCATCATCTCTTTCCGCGTAACATGGGTTGACGATAAAGGCAAAGTACAAACAAACATGGGTTATCGCGTTCAACACAATAATGCCATTGGCCCTTACAAAGGTGGTATTCGTTTCCACGCCAGCGTAACTCCCTCGGTATTAAAGTTCCTTGCTTTCGAGCAAACCTTTAAGAATGCTCTCACCACATTGCCTATGGGTGGTGCTAAGGGTGGTTCTGACTTTAACCCTCATGGCAAGAGCGATGGCGAAGTAATGCGTTTCTGCCAAGCTTTTATGAACGAACTTTATCGTCACATTGGTCCCGATGAAGACGTTCCTGCAGGCGATATTGGCGTAGGTGGTCGCGAGGTGGGCTACCTCTTTGGTCAATACAAGAAACTTACGCACCAGTTTGTAGGTGTACTCACTGGCAAGGGTTTGCAATTTGGCGGTTCACTTATTCGTCCTGAAGCCACAGGTTATGGCAATGTATACTTCCTTGAAAGCATGCTTGCCACACGCGGCATCGACATTAAGGGCAAACGTGTATTGGTTAGCGGTTCGGGCAATGTAGCTCAGTACACCGTTGAGAAGTTGATTGAACTGGGTGCAATCCCTGTAACTCTCTCCGACTCTAATGGTTACATCTACGACCCCGATGGCATTGATGCTGAGAAATTGGCATTCGTTATGGAACTTAAGAACGAAAAGCGCGGACGTATCAAAGAATATGCCGAAAAATATGGCGTAAAGTATGTTGAAGGCGCACGTCCTTGGGGCGAGGTTGCCGACATAGCACTTCCCTCTGCCACACAAGACGAAATTGAAGATAACGATGCAAAGGCTTTGGTTGCTAATGGTGTTATTGCAGTGAGCGAAGGTGCTAACATGCCCTCTACACCCGAGGCAATCAAGATTTTCCAAGAAGCTGGTTTGCTCTATGCTCCTGGTAAGGCTGCAAATGCAGGTGGCGTAGCAGTTTCAGGTTTGGAGATGAGCCAAAACTCTGAACGTCTTAGCTGGACTCGCGAACAAGTTGACGAACGTCTTAAGATGATTATGAAGGACATTCACGAAAACTGCGTGAAGTATGGCACACAACCCGATGGCTACATCAACTACGTTCGTGGTGCCAATGTTGCAGGTTTCCTTAAAGTGGCAAAAGCCATGATGGCACAAGGCATTGTATAATAAAGGGTTATACAGAAAAACTCTTTTGATGTAATATTTTTACTAATTTGCACGCTACACCCTATTGGGGAGTGGCGTGCAAATTTCTTTTTATAAAACACACCGTATAAAATCTTTATAGTGACGGTTAAAAAATAACTTGGTATATTTTTGTGTCCC
>UMGH01037848.1_pt1 | contig 24591 bp, 20 predicted proteins | sample 1965231 | NCBI WGS metagenome assembly UMGH01 (sample SAMEA4836068, study PRJEB28245) | human gut metagenome | biome: gut microbiome; material: fecal sample | place: Denmark | collected 2008 | reverse complement strand
GAGGGACTTGAAGAAGGACTCGCGAAAGGACGTGAGGAAGGTCTAGTGAAAGGACGCGAGGAACGTAATCTGGAGGTAGCGATTAACTTTCTTCAGTTGGGAACGCCATGCGAAATCGTGGCGAAGGCGACCGGATTGTCCGTGGAGGAGGTTACTAAGCTAAAGGAAAGTCTCTGAGTACGCAAGCCTTGACAACATTGACAAACAAAATTACGTAAAGGCCAGGACAACAGCACGTGACATCCACAATTAGAGATGAAGTGTGTACTGAAATAGACGAAAGCGAGGGCGCTGCGGAAGTGCAGGGTCCTCGCTTGGGTGTTATTGTTCAATATCCGCTATATTAATTGCGGACTGTCTGAAAGGCAATTCAGGGAGTCTACTTGGGCTGGGCAACGCCGTCAATGACTAGTTTACCGGTGGTTCCAGGAACGAATCTGCCGTAGAGGTTGCTGTGTTCAGGAGCGGTCTTGCCGGTCTGGGTTATGGTGTTTCCGGACTCGGTGATGTTATTGATAGACAACTCGCCAACATTTGCAGTACCGACTACTACACCTACTCGCCAACCACCATCGTCAGTGGATGTGAGAACGCAATCCTTTACCGTACAGTCAGAGATGGTGTGGTAGGTTGCAGGGTTACCGCCGGCATGGCCGATAATACCACCTACTGAACCTTTAGCTGAAATTGTACAGCCCTCTACTGAACATTTGGTAATCTTGATATATGTGTCAACCGGTCCATCATCAGGATTATTATAACCTGAGGTCCAACCGATTAGACCACCTACACGTGCTCCGCCAGTGGAAATGATTTCCGAATTTGTAAGATGACAATTATCAAGTTCAATCTTAGGCATGCTATCTACATTGCAGACAAATGCGCCAATACCCTGACCGCTGGTAGCATCGTTAATCTTAACACCATCCAATGTAAGATCCTTGACAATGATTCCGGAATTACCTGCGAATCCGCCAGCAAACAAAGGAGCATTGAGTCCGGAAATCTTGTGTCCATTACCGAGCACAGTAACCACACCGGCACCATGATAACCATCTACTTTAGCAGGCGTCCAGGTTTCACCCTCTTTCAGGACAATGTCTTTTCCAATTTCAATGACATTGTCACCAGAGCCTGCACTCGTAAATGCTGTAAGGGTTGCGCGGAGTTCTGCTGTCGTCATAACGACAGGCTTTGTGCCACGGACAACTGTCCAGACGCCATTAGTCTCCACTGAAATGTAGCCAGGAGCGAGATAAGAAGCAGCATCATCAGTATTAGGATTAGCAGGATCAAATCCAGGGAAGGTACCGCCATAGATTTCAACCTTGCCGGTTGAGCCATTCTGCTTATTTATGGTCCAATATCTACCAGCATATTTAGCAGCAGAACTGAAAGTTCCACCATTTATGACGACGTCACCACCAGTAGTATAAATAGTTGAATTACCGGAACCATTAGCATCAGCACCGACAGTATAAGTACCACCATTGATGGTAAGTTTACCGCCCGGCATAGACCAAACTGCATTATTATCACCACCTTCGCCACCATCTACGGTTCCTTCGCCGTTGATGACAAGACTACCATAAACATCAAAAGCGGAACTATTTGAATTATTCTTTACGGTCTTTCCGTTAAGATTGAGAACTACTTCCTTTCCAGACTTAACTGCCATAGACTCATCGAGGACAAGGTCAGCTGCCAATGTTGCCTCACCACCAGTGGCGAAGAGCGCTTTCAACGACTCCACATTCTTGATATTGACAAGGTCAATGTCATAATCAGGCTCATTGAAAATAGGAACGATTTCAACATTGAAGATCACCTGTGAGGTGAGGAGATTGCCGAGAATGTTGGTGCGGTAGTTGTTCTGGACCGGAGTCTGAGGAGATGAAGCTGTGATAGCGTCACCTGCTTCAGAAATAAACTCAGCGGTAACATTGGAAATGTGCTTCTCGCCTTGCTTACCTACAGGGATGATGTAATTCATTGTCATCCAAAGATATTTGGCTCCATCTTTGGTAACAAGAGTCTCTCCACCTCCAGGAATCTCAGCCTTGGCAAATGTGACTTTATCAGTAGCAAGGCCTTCGACTTTACCTTCAGCATTGAAAGCATCAAATACATTGGCAACGTCGGTAGCTGTAAAGGCGCTCTGTGCCGGAATAAAGCCGGCGGCAGCAGCCTCAACAAGATCAGCAGTACCGAAGTTCACCTGTGCGAAAGGACGGTAAAGCTTGATAGTCTCTGTCAATGCACCATTGACCTTCAGTTCTTTGCGCGTTGCGTAGAATGCGTCGCGAGTCTCATCGTTGGCGACTGCACCCTCATAGGAAATCTTGATGTTCTTCAGGTCGTCAATGTCGTAGCAGGTAGCACCTTCTGCCTGAGCCCAGAACACGAAATTGTAGGTCTTGCCCTTTACGAGGCTGAATGTAACCTGAGTCTTCAGGTCAGCAAAATCAGCAGTTTTATCGAGACTGGCGAGCTTGGTTTTCGCGTCATCATTCTCGTAAACTGATACATAGAGCTTCTTGGCGGTCTGACCGTCGCCAATCGTCTTTGTCGCCATTTCGCCCGGCAATGCAGCCGTAAACGTAACGTCAACCATCTGTCCATCAGGGACTTCCGTTACCTGTTCCTTATTACAGCCGACTGCGAGCAATGTCAATGCGGCCGCTGCCAAATATTTAAATGATTTCATAATGGTTATCGAATTAATTTCTGTCAATGTAATCTTCACGGATTACTTATATCAGTTTTTATCAGAAAATGGAGATAACGTTTAATTCTAATAAACTTTTTCACCTTTAACATTAACAGTAATCTTATTTTTTTCTGCAGTAGCCGGTTTATCTACCTGCCAAAGACCACCATTGATTTCAGGGAATGCACCAGAAACTGTACAATTGTCAATATTAACGGTATATTGCAACTCTGTAACGACGCCTTCTGATGTTGTGCTGGTTCCCTTAATGTTTATTGCAGGCTTATCTGAAACTGTAGAAATAAACTTACAACCTTGGATGTTCACTGTAATATGTGGATTTCCTTCATTATAAACATGTAGCAATTTGCCCTTACCTTCGAAAGTACAATCTATGTAGTCAACGGTAGTGCCACCATAAACCCACATGTTATATTCCACTTCCTCCTGAATGAACTTACACTTCTTATATGTCTCATTTCCATAAGAGAAATGAATGCCCGTAAACGTACAGCCTTCAAAAAGAAGATTCCCGCTATGCTGAAATCCTTTATACATCGCACCTTGAGGCCATGTCTTAAACTGAATATTCTTAAAAGTCACATTATTATAATTATAGGAACTACCGGATGGGAGATACGATACAGACGCTAAATCAATCACTGTCAACGGATTGCCATCTTCTCCCAATTTTCCCTCAAAAGTGACACCCTCAACTGATTTTGTCAACGCTGGCAATGTATATGTGCCGACTGGGAGCTTCAGGTAATCACCTGTTGAGGCTTCTCCCAAAGCGCTATTCAATCCAGCCTGGTCAGAAATTGTTTTTGATGCATCAACAACCTGCCAAGTCGCTGGAGACTCGCTTATTTTCACAGACTTGTAGCCTTCAGCCACATAATTCGTATGAGCGCCATTAGAGTTATTATCAGCAGGGTTGAAGCCTACGAATGTACCACCCTTGACCGAGAAGCAGTTACCAGTGATGTCATCATGCTGGTTAAGGACAAATGGTGTACCGTCAGAGCCAGCTTCCGCCATGAAAACGCCGCCGTTGATTTCTACAGAGCCATTTCTGCCATATTTATCTGGACCCATCACAAAAATCGTAGCATTGCTCTTACCACTATTAGTATTAGGACCAACGTTATATGTTCCGCCGTTGATTACAAGGTGTCCACCCTGTTCTACAATAATCGCATTGTTGTCAGCACCGCCTTTGCAATATACCTCACCATCACCGTTGATGGTCAAATCGCCATGCACCTGAAGGGCAGCTTTATTTTCTTTAAGACCATTTTCATTGCTAAACTTCTTTCCATTAAGGTTCAGAACGCTGGTTTTACCAGAAAGGACTGCTACGCCTCCCGATCCTTCTGGAAGCGAATAATCTTCTGTCAGCGTTACAACCTGTCCGGAGTTGAGAGCGTTTTCAACATAATTTTCAACATAATCTGACTGTAAATCACCCTTAAAGGCACTATCAATTTCAACATTATATGTTCCGTCAACTGACATAAAATTACCAATCACATTAGTTCTATAATTTCTCTGGCAAGGAAGCCCTGGAGTTGACACTGTGACAGAACGACCGTTATTAGTTTTGAATTTAGCTTCAACGTCCACAATATCCTTTGAATTATCACTTTTAGCAAGAATAAACGCTGTTGCAAGATAGTTATATTCGGTGCCATTAATCAACAGTTTTTCGGTCGGAACGGCATTAAATTGGAAAGTAACATCCTGCTGCGCATCCTTCGCTCCCGATAGTTTATTCCTCAAAGGATTAAATGACGTCAATGCATTTTTAACCGTAATCTGCGACTCTTTTATATAAAGACCTTCACTAAGTTCTTCTTTCGTAACATAATTCACTTGAGCAAATGGTCTTTTAAGGATTATTGTCTTCGATATAGGATTCTGCACATTCGTAACCTCTTCCTTCGCAAAGAAAGCATCTAACGAAGAGTCATTTGCCAACGCATTTTTATAATCAACAGTAATATTGGACAAGTTATCCGTATTATAATACCCATTATTTGCTTTCTGTGCCCAAAAGACAAAACGATAGTTCTGACCTTTTATCAATTTAACCTGAATAGTAGCTCTGCCATTCTCGACAGCCACCACCTGACGAAGGCCTTCTATCGGTTCCGTATCGTTCAGACTCCTAAAGGCATCAAAGACAAGTTCATCTACTTGAGCGGCATCCGAAAGACCTTTTGTAGTAATTGTCGTTTCCGGCACATCCACGTTGAATGTCATTTCGACAGTTTCACCGTCTGCGGAACCTACCTGCTCTTTCGCGCAGGCACCTGCCAGCACAGCCATTGCTGCGATAGCGAAAGTTTTGAATAAATTCTTGTTCATATTTTTATCAGTTTTATATTCTTTTTATTCCTTCACGACTTTCCTGGCCTGCTTACCGTTGTAGCCGGCCAGAAAAAAAATCAATAGTTATAAGACACGCCGTCAATAATCCACGTTGGCTTGTTGTTATTAGGTTCAGTGTCCATTATAGCAGAAGATACAGGTGAACCATCTTCCAACTTACAATTTATAAACTCAATCGTAAAAGTGTTTGAACCACTTGGAGAAACCAAAAAATTCGAAGAGAACACACAGTCTTTAAGGACCGTCTTGCAGTATGGTACCAAATAAGCGTAACCACTAGAACTTTTACCGAATCTGCAATCTGTGAATGATACTGCCTCAACAGTATTGGTATAAGAAGTCCATCCATTGAGTTCGCAACCGGTTACGGTAATTTTACCAGTACCAGCGTCGCAATTGAAAGGATAGGTGTTATCAAACAGACAATTATCAATTTTAACTTCTGCTCCGGTATTCCAAATCATAATGCCACGGAAACCGGATTTTCTGAAGTCGCAATCACTGATAGTCGCTACTGCACCGGCGGACAGACTCACACTAAGATCACTACCATAAGTAAATCCGCGCCCATCTTCAAACTTGCACCCTTTGACCTTTGCATTTGCACCATTCAGAGCAAGGCTTGATCCGTCTTCAAAAGCTCTATTACCCTTCACCACAAAATTTGAAATGGTAGCATCCTTTGCTGAAATAGCAGTAGTTGTAGAACAGTCCAGAACTTCTTTTCCTGTCACACCACTGAGTGATATACCATCATTCTTTACAGTTGCCGGCAATGCATAAGTTCCTTCGGTCAGAAGAATGTCAAGTTTCTCTCCTGCAGGAGCATTGGCCAACAAGTCATTTAGTTTATCCTGAGCAGCAACAACAGACACGCTATTATCAAGTACCTTGTAGTAATCCCCATCTGTCATCAACTTATATCCGTCAGGAAGCCAAGCAGTTGCAGCTGTCTCATCAGCAAACACACCACGAGCTATCTTCACATTTGGCTTCAGAAGTGTAGTCTCAAACTTTGAATTTTCCAAAACTGCATTATCAATAACTAATGATGCTTTCTGGTTGCACGCGTCCTCGTTTTCAGCACAAGCATACTCAATCGCACCTCGTATTGTTCCAGTAGTATTCACATAAACATTTACTCCATCTGAATAATAAGGTGGCCAATAATATACATCAAATGCATGTTTTCCTTCGGGAGCCAAAATTGAAGAAGAACCAATAATTTTTACAGTTCCATGATTGTTCGAAAGAACATACTCAGCTTCGCCACCAGTCGCATCCAATGTAACATTTTCAAGTGTCAAATCAGAATAGTTCTGAATAAGCAACTTAGCTTTCTTCGATTTGAGCATTCCATTCTTGAATGTCACTTTAGAGCCCTTAAGCAACTGGAAACCATTTGTTTCAGTACCAGCAGAACCGACAAGCGAGCCATCAATATCAAATGTATGCCCACCAAGATCGATGACAACATCCTGACCTTTAATAGTCTTGACTCCATTACCTGCCATATCCTTATTCAAAGCAATGATAGTCTGTTCGCCCGTTTTTGCAGCAGCAACAGCTGCATCCAAAGTTTTATAGGCAACACCATTGACAATGAGAGGATATATATCTTCATCCCCTGCGAATGCTGGATCTACAACAACGATAAAATCTGCTGTTGAGGTGAGAAGGCTGCCGAGGATGTTGGTGCGGTAGTTGCGCTTGAGCGGAGTAGCCGGAGAGCTGAGAGAGATTGGTGCCATGTCTTTGAGGCTGAACTCTGCTGTAAGGTCACAAACTGTTCCTTCTGCAGGAGCGAACACGTAGTTCATTGCAAGATAGTCGTACTTCACACCCTTCACTGAGAGTTTTTCAGTCGGAACTGCCGCTGCCTGAAATGTCACGTCAGATGCACCTGAGAACATGGTCTCCGGAGTTGTTGCAAGCGGAGCAAACACCGTAGGGACATCCTTTACGACAACTTTGGAAGTCGCACCTGTCAAATCTATGGCAGGAGCAGTAGTCGTACCGGCTTTGAGCTTATCAAGCGTTCCGATATTCACCTGTGCTAACGGACGGGTAAGTGTTACGGTCTTGCTGACAGGACCGGAAATGACGAGGTCCTTTTCCACTGCGAAGAACGCGTCACGATTCTCGTCATTGGCTTCCTTGTGTGTCGAATAATCAGCTGTGATTTTCTTCAGACCTTCAGTTTCATCGATGGTATAGTAACCATCCACTGGAGTCTGAGCCCAGAAAATGAAGTTATATTTCTGGTCTTTTACAAGTTGGAAACTTACTGTGGTCTTGAGAGAAGAGAGATTCTTCCACTGAGCCGGAATGCCTGCGATAGGATTTCCAGCAGCGTCAAAGACCTGATAATAAAGTTGTTTGGATGTCGTGCCATCACCGATTGCTTTGGTTACAGCAACCGGATTTTCAATTTCGAAAGTCACATTGGCAGGTCCTTCTTGTGTTCCCTGCTCTTTCGCACAGCCGACTGTAAGAACAGCTACAGCAACTGTTGCGAGAGACTTGAAAAACTTAGTGTTCATAGTATTAGTATTATTTAATTTTTGATTATCTGATTATAATATTGAACTCACCTTCGAAGTCAGGGTCGATGGCGACGCCGCCGCCGGTATCCTGCATGAGGAAGCTGCCCTTGACGGTGGTCAGCATGCTTCGCTTGATAGGGACCTCGATCGGATTGGTCATTGACAGGCGGGTGCCTTCTTCGTCGAACAAGCCTACCGCTACCATGACGCTGGACTCCTTGCCGTTCACGAGAACGTAATCGAAGCCGAGCCGGGCATTGTGATCATCTATCAATGTTATGTCCGAACGGAACTGGACGCCGAGGCTCGAGTCGTTCGGCTTGTCGTCCCACATGTTGAACTTGGACGGCATGTAGCCAGTGTAGTAGAAGACGACATTGTACTTCTTCAGATCGACAATCGGCGACTTGCTGTCTCCGTCGCCCTTGGTGTCGTCAGGAGCCTTGGTATCATCATCGGCATCCTCCACACTCTTTGTGAGGTCGCCAGACACCTTGTCCTCGTTCTCCTTCTTCTTGTTCATCTCGGTGATTACCTTGGTTATGAACTCCTGGAGGTCAGTCGTTATGAATTCGAACTTGGCGAGCGGACGTTCCATATTTATGGTGCCGCTGACAGGAGGGAGCATCGAGCCGTAACGCGTGACTGTCAGTTCATTGTGCCCGACGAAAGCATCGCGGAAATCATTGTTTCCCTCGTGCTCGCCCCTCATGGTAATCTCTCGGAAACTCCTCGTGTCGTAGAAATAATCCGCTGCAGTCCCCTTCTCGACGAAATCGGTCCAGACGTAGAACATATAAGTACCTTCGTCAATGTTGATGGTGACTTCATGGTTCAGGTCGGAGACATCCTCCTTGGTGAAAGTGAAGCGCTTGTACGGAACCTCGTCATAACCGCCGTTGCTCAGTTTTCTGTAAGCCTCTATGACATAGCGGATTTCGTAGTCCTTGCCGTCCTTGGAGACTCTGGTTCCCTGATTCAGGTCCATGACAAGAAACTGAGGCAATGCGGTATTGAAATCAAGTTTGAGCGTGGCATTGGCAGGAAGCTCTTCCGGCCATTCGTGGACCGCGCAGGATGCTGCAGAAAGCATCACCGCCAGAATTGCGGCCAATATTTTAACAGTCCTGTCTTTCATCGTTCCTCCCTCCTTTTCTTAAGATCGAAACTGTATGAAAATGATACTGCCGCGTGGTCGATTCCTACGAATGTAGTGTGACCGTTGGTGGCTTTAGGACCATTTTTCTCGTTGTAGAATTTGTCGTAATAGACATCATAGACTCCGGCGCCGATAGAGAATTCGACATTCCATCTCGGATGGCGCCTGGACAGAGGCATCCTGTATCCAGCTGCAAGGCCGCCGCCCCACAGAGGTCTGTCTCCGTCATATGTCTGGATACGCCAGTCACCTTTGGTGGCGTAGTTGAAGTATGCTGTTCCGAAGTGCGCTCCCACGAAGAGGCCGTCAGGCTTGCTGAACCACCAGCGCAGTTCAGGCTGTACGGCAAATGTCCTGAATTTCAGTTCGCGGCTGAAGTAGTCCACCGCAGAGTAGTAGATAGGGAGCTGAAAAGAAAGATGAGGCGTAATGTCGATTTCGACTGCGACATTGGACATGAACATCGCCCATCCGATGGCATTGGTCTTAATGTATAGTTTTCTCGTCCACTCCTGCAGAGGTATCGTCTCGGGCAGCCGCAGCATCGGCACGGTCAGGCTGTCGTCCAAAGGCGGGAATTCATTTGCCGGCTGCACATCGGAGTCCGCGATTTCAGGCAGATCCAGCTCGGGATTCTCGACGCCTACCTCCACGATTACCGTGAACGCCCTGAGCTCCGGGAAAAGATGCTCGTTCATATACCTCCATGGCCTTCCGCCTGCAAGTCGCTGCAGTTCAGTCTTCAGCACCTTGTCGTTGTCCACATTGGCGATAAGGTCCAACACCTCATTCTTTTCTTTCATGTCGGACTCTGCCACGAGCCGAGCAAGTCCCGCCCAGTCTTCGCTTACGGTCTGTACATGAATGATGGACTACGGAAAGTCAATGTAGCGTTTGAGATACGCGGTGAGCGTGGAACTTCTTTTGGCAGCCAACTTTTCGTTTATGGCCAATGTTCCTTCAGGAGAAGCTCCTGCGTGGTAGTTTACTGTGAGGATGTCGAAGGCGGAAGACTGTGACTTGAAGTCGTTTACACGGTCAATGAATGCCTTGGCTCTTTCTTGATTGTGTTTGTAGGAAGCGTCGAACGAAGAATAACCCTGGCGGAAATAAATCCTCAGAGTGTCTGACATCTGCTGCGCACTAACGTTGGCACAGACCAAAGCCAAAACAATGGTTATTAGTCGTTTCATAATAATGGTAATAGCGTTCCCCGAATATGAGGTTATAATGGTCAGACTCGGAAACTCAGTTTTTATTATCAGCGCAAATTTATCAAAAAAGAGAATACGTTGTAACGGTTTAATCGAAAATTTGTCCAAAAATACCAAAAATTCAACCTTTTGACATTATAATCGACTGAAATCGATCAGAAATGGACCAAAATGAACCAAATTAAGAGCAAAGTGAGCCCAGACATTGACCGTCTATCTGGCGAGGAAGAGGTTCCGCGCCGGAAGGGCGGAAGAATAACGGGAGCGCAGGTCGCGGAAGAGGGCGGCGGTCTGACGGGTGAAGCCCGGACCTTTCCAAGTACTTGTGTTGGTGACCATTATCCAGCATTCGCCGTCCGGATAATACTTTATCAATGCGCTTGTTCCGGACAGTGTCCCTGTCCTGGTCCACTCCCCTGTCGGCTTGGTATCATTCCAGCCGAGAGAATAAGTCTGTTCATCGAACCACTGGGTCATATCGGCCACGCTTTGCGCGGAGATGATGTCCGGAATTTCCGGCCTTCCGTCAATGGACGCCACAAAACGTGCGAGTTCAGGTACGGAAGTCACCCAGCCGCCTGCTCCGGAAAGTGCTCTGACATCACTGCCGCCATAGCAGCGCTCCACCATATTGCCGCTGTTGTTGTATTCCTCCACCAGACAGGTGTCCGCACCATTGTAGTAACGGACCTCGTTCGGGAGCCTGTCCTCGTAATAGTTGCCGCCGATATGCATATCATAGCAGCCTGCCCTGTAAAGCACGCTGTCTCTCATAAAGGTCTCATAGTCAATGCCTGAGACTTTCTCTACAATCATACTGAGAAGGAGATAGCCGAAGTTGGAATAATACTGGGATGTGCCCGGCGCGAAACGGAGACGACGCTTCAGCTGCGTTTTCATCAATGTCTCATGGTCCGGCGGTGTATCCAGATGGTTCTGCATCATGATAGTCCTCGTGGAGAACATCGGGTCGCCTCCATAAGACGTGAAACCACCCTTATGACGCAGCAGGTCCTCAACGGTGATCTTGTAGTAGTTCTTGTCCTTTATAACAGAGGTATATAAAGAGTCGTTCAGAATGCCGTGCGGGCCGAAGACGGTATCGGCCAATGTAAGTTTGCCTCTTTCCTGCAGCATCATTATTCCGGTGGCGGTCAGCAGTTTGGAAACGGAAGCCACACGCATGATATTGGTCGGGGCCATCCGCACTCCTGCTTCTTCATCTGCCCAGCCGTAGCCTTTTGCATACAGGAGCGAATCGCCACGCATAATCGCGAGTGAGGTGCCACGCAGACACCATTGACGCATATAGGAAGCGATACGCGCATCCAGACCGGAAAGAGAGGATGTGTCTGACAATTCATTTGACAGTGTCTCATTCAGACAGACAGGCTCCGGCTCCGGCAAATCACTCGCCTTCCCCGTGGAAGACAATGATACACAAAGTCCTACGGTCAATGTCACCAACGCCAATCCTGCTGCTATTCTGAGTTTCCTTCCCGTCATTATTCTGTTTCTCCCTGTACGCCTCCCGGCAAATCATCTATAAGTTTCGCCCTATGGCAAAAGTCAATAATCATATCGGCAGTCCCGTCAATCCCAAGAACCGACGAATCTACGCAGAGGTCATAATTGGAAGCGACGCCCCAGTTGCCGAAAGTGAAGTAATTGTAATAGGTCTCCCTGGTCCTGTCCTTCTTCTGCATCAGTGACTCCGCCTGTTCGGGGGTAATGCCCATACGTTCTGCAACTCGCTTGATGCGGACTTCGTCAGAAGCGGATATGAAGACGTCAAGACATGGACGGTCACGGAGGATGTAATCTGCGCAACGACCGATGAAAATGGCAGAGCCCTTGTCCGCGATGGAGCGTATGACATTGCTCTGGATGACGAACAACTGGTTGTCACTCACGTAGTTGTCTGCCGAGCCGAAGCGTCCAACATCCACGATGAAGCTGGACAATGCGAGGAGATTTCTCTTCTCGTCACTCTTGGCAAACAGTTCTTTGCTGAAGCCGCTCTGCTCCGCTGCCTTGGAAATGAGTTCCTGGTCATAGACAGGGATGCCGAGTTTCTTGCCCAAAGCCAAGGCTACCAGTTTTCCGCCACTTCCGAACTGGCGTCCGACATTGATTATCAATTTCTTGTCTTCCATAATTAAGCCTCCTTAAATTTCATTTTACTTCCTAAAATATCCGGATCGTCACCGTCATTGAGTTTACGGAATTTGCGGAAAAGCGCAGCCAGCAATATGGCGGCCATTATGATGGACAACGTGTCAGCAATCGGAAAACTCATCCAGACTCCTTTATGCCCGAAGAACACCGGCAGGAAATAAATCAGCGGCACGAGGAAAAGGAGCTGCCGGCACAATGACAGGAAAATGGACTTGTGCACCATGCCCAGACTCTGGAAGAAATTGGTGGTCGCCATCTGGAATCCCACAAGAGGAAAGGCGAGGTTTATCATCCTCAATCCCTTGTCGGCCAATGATTTGAGTTCCGGATCAGTGGTAAACAGCGATATCGCGATATCCGGGCAGAGTTCCGAGACCAGAAAGCCGAAGCATGTCACTGACGTGGTACAGATCACGGTAAGTTTGAACACCCGCCTCACTCTGCTGTATTTTCTCGCGCCGAAATTATAGCCTGCGATAGGCTGCATTCCCTGGTTGAAACCCATATTGACCATAATGAACAGGAACGAGATACGGTTCACGATTCCGTACGCGCCGATGGCAAGGTCTCCTCCGTATTTGAGCAGCTGCTGATTGATGAAGAGGGTGACGATGCAGGCCGCCGAGTTCATCAGGAACGGTCCCATGCCTATGGTCAATGAATCTTTGGCGATTCTCAGATCCAACTTGTATTCTCTCAGCCGCTTAGGGATGTGGAGATAGTTGTTCTCGTCTAGGAAGTACTTGAATGTGTACAACATTGCCAAGAGTTGGCAGAGCACGGTAGCCAAGGCGGCGCCCTTTATGCCCATATCCAGGACGAATATGAATATCAGGTCCAGGATCGTGTTGGATACGACCGTGAAAATGGTAAGCCCCATCGCCAACTTCGGATTGCCCGAAGCGCGTATCATATTGTTCAATCCGAAATACAGATGTGTGACCACATTGCCTATGAGGATGATCACCATATAGTCCCGTGCGAAAGGCAATGTGTTCTCGCTGGCGCCGAAGAATCCGAGAATAGGGTCCAGAAATGCCAGGGATACCAATGTGAATGACAGACCGATCAGCACATTGAGAACAATTTCATTGACAAGAACCTTGCGGGAAGCCTCGTAGTTGCGCTGGCCGAGCAACATTGACAATATCGTCGATGCGCCGACGCCCACGAGCGTTCCGAGTGCCGTGGAAAGGTTCATGAACGGGAATGTGACGGCAAGGCCTGAGATGGCATACTTGCCGACATCCTTTATATGGCCGATGCAGATGCTGTCGACCATATTATACAGAGAAGATGCAGTCATGGCTATAATAGCCGGGACTGCATACTGCATAAGCAAATCGCGTATTCTCTTATCTCCAAGTTCTGTAGGAACAGTTCCTGAAACAGCCATTCAATTCCTCCTGCTATTCTTCCGGTTTATCGACGATTTCGATTTCAAAAACGAGCGGCGCATATGCCGGGATGGTGTTTCCGCTTCCGCTGTAGTCATAGCCGTATGCGGAGAAGAACATGCCCACGCCTTTTTCGTGCTTGCGCATCTGCCACAGGGTCTTGGAGAATCCGTTGATGACGGAGGAGCCGTCCGATGAGCTGCTTGAATACAACTTTATATCCGTGAAGTTCTCTCCCCAGGAGATTTTCACCGGAGCATATGTACTCGATGAGCTGTAGATATTATAGAACTTGGCGGTGTCCTTGATGGTCGTGTCGAACACCTGCCTGTTCAGCAATCTTCCTGTATAGTTTATGTAAATACTTGTGTCAGAAGGGAATGAAACAGTGTCATCCGGAGCTTTCGTCTGTTTGTAGTAGAATCCCCAGGACAATGAATCGACTCCGCCCAGATACTTCGCGCCGTAGATCTGCATGCTGTCGATCTGGGATTTCAATATGTCCTCAGTGATGCCTGCGAGAGTGAGTTCATATACCGCTGAAGAATTGTCGTTCGAATGCTTGAGATAGTCGGCCGGAGTCTTGTATCGTGTCGTGGTCATGAGCCAGGACGGGATGAGCGCGCGTCTTGTACCTCCTACCCTCATTCCTTTCAGCATGTCCTCCACGCCGACCGGAAGGCTGTTGCTGTATGTAGGCCAGGACGATGTTCCATAATAATGGGACTTCTCGTATTTGCCGAGCTGCTGTGCGAGTTTCTTACTGTTGGTGGTAGTGATGTTGCCGTCCATGTCCCTTACGGTGCAATGTACCATCACGTATTTCTGCGAGTTGAAGACTTCGCCGTCACCGGCTTTGTCGTCCAATATATATATTCCAAGTTCCGTCTTGGTCGCTTCGGGATGCTTCTGGCTGACCCAGGCCTCCACATAGCGTTCTTCATCTTCGAAAGGCAGAGTCTTCTCCGATTTTGCACAACCGGTGAAAACGAAAGCCGCGGCGAATGCGCTTGCCGCAATGAGTTCTACAATTCTTATATTATTCATTTTCAATATATTATCTATTTAATCATTCGTTATCGACTCTACCCAGATGCGATAGACCAAGGCGGAGTTTGCAGGAATCGTGCCTAACTCGCGTTTGCCGAAACCATATTTTCCTGAAAAAAGTATATAACATTCCTGGCCGGCCTTTACGCCCTCCAAGCCATATTTCAGTCCTTTCACGAAGCCGGACTCACTGAGTTTCACTGTCTTGACCTCGAAGACCGAGTCGTCGGAGAGTGTCCAGCCGGAGCCTTTGGCCACTTCTTCACTGTTGGTGGCGAACATGTCGGAAGCATTGACGGAAGTGCCGGAAAGTACATATCCCGCATAATGGAATGAGACTGTCCCATTGACAGAGAGGCTGTCGCCGTCGCCGGGAACTACCACAAGCCTGGTTACACCTTTATTATATACTACATACGCGGTGTCCACTGACTTCAATGTGGAGTTTACAAAAGACTCTATGTTCTGCTCCTGTCTGGAATACCTCAGTTTCACTTCCTCCTTGGAGCAAGCGAAGACCATGACGAGTGCAATGAGCGCGACCAATAATTTATCTGCTTTCATAATCTCCTGATTTAAAGTACTCTGACGTCACCTTCAGCAGGTATTTCTCAGCCTGCGACGGTGAGGATATGTCAGCGGGATTCCCGTCATTGGCCTTAAAGAAAAGCCTTCCGCCGGAAGCGTTCTCATGGCCGCCGCCGTGGAAATAGGCCTTCGAGCACCCGACTGCCGAGAAACCTCTCTTGGACCTGATGGAGACGCGGAAGAAGCCGGCATCATCCTGCTTGAGGAAAATGCTCATCTTCACGGATGCGATGCGGAGCGGCTCATTCACGAGGCCTTCCGTCTCACCTTCCGATATGTTGAATTCTGATGCAATCTCTTCTGTCAGAATCATATACGCTACGCCGTAATCGGTGAGTTTCATATTCCGGTACAGCATATAGCCCCACAGCCGCACGCGTTTTTCGGTTCCGCTCTGGTACAGGTTCGAGAGTATCGCGTCCCTGTCCACGCCGACGCCCAGGAGGGCTGATGCCATGGTCAATGTAGAGGGATACACGGAGTTCGCGAAGTTGTTCGTGTCGGTGGTCATTCCGGTCATGAGTGATGTGGCCGAAACTGCCGGAACAAGAGACGCGTCCGCGTGGATGTCAGGCATTGACATGAGCACATTGAACAGAAGTTCGCAGGCTGAAGAGACCGCCGTTTCGGAGAATACGACATCGAAGGATTCGGTTTCCGGGGCGAGATGATGGTCAATGAGGACTTTCCTGCACCTGGCTGCGCGAAGCATCGGTTCGAGGTCGCCCGTGCGTGTGAACGAGTTGCAGTCCAGACAGAAAATCAGGTCGGTTTCAGCTATGCGTTCACGTGCGGAATCACTGTCAGAGGGCCACTGGAGCACGTTTTTCTCCGGTGTGCCGCTGAGCATGAAGGTCAATGTCTCAGGAAGCGGGTCGGAGTAGATGGCCACGGCGTCTTTGTCTCTGGACAGAAGATAGTGCAGCATCGCCAATGTGCTGCCGACCGCATCTCCGTCAGGACGGATATGAGCCACGATGGACACTTTCCCGGCCTCCCGGACCAATGTTTCGAGTCTTTCCACTGCCTTCGTGTCGATATTTACTGTATTTCCGTTCATCTGCCGCTTTCTTATACCTGATTGTTCCGGATGCAAATTTACAAATTATATTGCATTTCATAAATCAATTTCATAACTTTGTCGAGTATGAGAATTTGCGGGCGGCAGTGAAAATCGCCGCTGAAGTTCCAGCCACGTTTATAATTGATATTATAAAACTCAAAACATAAAATGAAAGGAATAGTTAAAAAGATCGTCAGCGTACTGCTGCTCTTTGTTATTGCCGGACTCGTGTATGCATGCATCAAGAGTATTATGGAGCCTATCAATTTCAACAAGCAGAAGGCTTACCGTGAGACTGTCGGTATCCAGAGAATGAAGGATGTCCGCACTCTTCAGGAGGCATTCAAGTCTGTTTCAGGCCACTTTACCGCATCTGCTGACTCCCTCGTGGATTTCTACAAGAACGGCAAGATGGAAGTGATCATGCAGATCGGTTCAAATGACGACTCTCTTGCAGTTGCAACTACAGAGAAACTCAAGAAGTCACGTAGAGGCATCACCCCTGAACAGATGTATGAGCTCTACAAGAAAGGTGAGCACCTCGTATTCTCCATCTCAAGCAAAGTGGATGTGAAGGATACACTTTTCAACACAAGAAACGATTTCAACATTGATTCTCTCAAATACATTCCTTTCTCACAGGGCGACACCATCCAGATGGAGTCCGTCATCAAGGAAGTATCAGGTGTGAAGGTTCCTCTCTTCGAGGCGAGAATGCCTTACAAGTCTCTTCTCAAAGGTCTTGACAACCAGCTCAGAATCAATCTCGATGCTGACCGCAAGGCTATGAACCGTTACGAGGGACTTCAGGTAGGTAGCGTTTCAGCACCTAACAACAACGCCGGCAACTGGGAGTAGTCCGTCGGGACTCACTCACTTCATATAAGAATATGAGCCAGACGAATAATATAGAAAGCAGAATATCCATTCAAGTAGCCTTGAGTGGATATTCTTTTAAGATACAGGACAATGAGGGTGAACGCTCGTCGGGCTGGCTTACGCCTGACAGGATCTTCACGACTCCCGAGTTCCAGAAGAGATATGACGCGGTGAAGATTTCGCTTCTGACACCGAAAGTGGCCTTGATTCCGGAGCAGTTCTTCAATCCGATGGAGCTCAGGCAGATGCTTGGCGACGTGGTCAGACTGGGGGAAAATGATGCTGTCGAGTTTGTCAGGATGCCGGAGAGGGCTTCGGTACTGGTATTCTCGAACAATGTGGGAGAGACATTGTCAAGGATGATTTCCCAGACGGTATTTACTACAGACGGGTATCAGGCAAGGATTCTGCCGGAGATGTACTACATTCTGGAGGCGCTGGACAAGTGCAGTGACTACAACAAGATCGTGGCATCTTACGCTGACGGATATCTGCACCTGGCTGTGGCGCAGGGAAAGTCCCTGCAAATCGCAAATACCTTCAGGGCTGTGGATTTCACGACGGCCGAGTACTTCATTTTCAACACATTGAAAAAACTTCAGTTGAACCCTGAGATATCGACCATCTGCTTCAGGACTCCGGTTTCTGACGAGGAGGAAATGTCATTGTACCGATATTTCAAATCAGTGGAACAGATATGAGAATTATAGGTGGTGTGCTGAAGGGCAGGAACATCGTCACTCCTCCTGATTTCAAGGCAAGGCCGACGACTGATTTCGCCAAGGAGGCGCTTTTCAATATTCTCGACAATGAGTTCGAGTTCGAGGGGCTGAATGTGCTTGACCTGTTCAGCGGCACGGGCTCGATTTCCTATGAGTTCGCGTCACGTGGTGCTGGCCATGTGTGGTCAGTGGAGATGAATATGCAGTATTCCTCTTTTGTCAAGGAGCAGGCCAGGAAGCTGGGCCTGAAGAATCTGACTACCGTCCATCACAATGTGTTCGATTTCATTCCCATCTGCAGGGAGAAGTTCGATATCGTGTTCGCCGACCCGCCTTATGCGCTGGAAGGGCTGGAGACGATTCCTGACAAGGTGCTGGATGCCGGATTGGTATATCCCGAGAGGTATCTGATTCTGGAGCACGGGGACGAGCACTCGTTCAAGGAGCACCCCGCTTTCGTAAAGGAGAAGGTTTACGGCCGCGTCCACTTCAGTTTCTTCGAGCCGATAAAGTAAATCGCCAGGTACAAGCCCGGCGGGCAGAGTGGGCGGAGCCGGCATTGGCTCCCGAAAAGGGAGGGGACCCACGATAGTGGGGAGGACCGGCGCAGTCCAGCTCTGCCCGCCGGGCTTACGATGAAGCATTTTCAGACTAGTACGAAATAAAAAAAGAACAGCCCGGAAAGTTCCGGGCTGTTTTCTGTCTATATGCAGCTAAGCGCTAGAGAACGCTCATAACCGCTTCTGCGATAGAATTGAGCTTGGTATCCACGCTGTCCGCACGGCTTGCAAGAATACAAGGAGCAGTAGTTCCTACGAGCATTCCTGCCTGACGCACGCCTGTAGAGAGCTTGGAATTCGTCTTCCAGAACACGTTTGCAGACTCGATGTTAGGGAATACGAGGCAGTCAGCGTCACCTGCTACAGGGCTGACAAGCTTCTTGATCTCAACAGATTCCTTGTCGATAGCCACGTCGAGTGCGAGAGGACCGTCAGCGATGCAGCCCTTGATCTGTCCGCGCTCTACCATCTTGGCCAATGCAGCAGCTTCCATACAAGCCGGCATTGAATCGAGAACCTGCTCTGAAGCTGCGACGAACGCAACCTTCGGCTTCGCGATGCCGAATGACTTGGCAACTTTCACGATATAGTTCGTGAGCTTCATCTTCTGACGCAGATCAGGAAGCGGAACCACTGCCATGTCGGTAAGGAATATGAGCTTGTGATAGTTCGGGCTGTCGATTACTCCTACGTGGCTGAGAAGGCCTTTCGGAGGAAGGAGGCCGGTCTCCTTGTTAAGTATGGCGCGAAGGAACTTGTCAGTAGAGCAAAGTCCTTTCATGAGAACGTCACCTTCTCCGTCATGAACCATCTGGACTGCCTGTGCAACAGCCTTCAGTTCATCAGGATTGTCCACAATAGTGAATTTCGCTGCGTCGATACCTCTCTTGACGCAAACTTCATTGATAAGAGCGGCGTCACCTACGAGAACAGCTTTGATGAATCCGAGATCCACAGCCTGTGAAGCTGCTTCAATGGTATGCTCGTCCACTGCCCAGGCAGCGACCATCGTTTTGCAGACACCTTTTTGTTTGAGTTCTGCAAATACATCTGAGAAACTTGTGATCATATTTTTCCTCTAATTAGTTTTCCTCTTCGCTTTGAACGATGTGCATTGTATCACGTGCAATGACAATCTCTTCGTCGGTGGTGATGAGAGCCACTTTCACCTTGGAATCAGGCAATGAAATGATGGCATCCTCTCCCCATGCGACATTTGCTTCATAGTCGAATTTGAGGCCGAGATATGAGAAGTTCTCACATACTCTGCGACGCAGACGGCTGTTGTGCTCACCGATACCTCCGGTGAAGATGATAAGGTCAACTCCGTTCATGACTGCAGCGAACTGACCGATATACTTGATAATGCCGTAAGTCAGCATCTTAAGTGCAAGCTTGGCTCTCTGGTCGCCTGAATTTGCAAGCGCATCGAGGTCTCTGGCATCAGAAGAAGCTCCTGAAATTCCGAGGAAGCCTGATTTCTTGTTCATCACCTCAGTCATTTCGTCCGGTGTGAGGTTTTCTTTCTTCATCAGGTACGGAACCACGTTAGGGTCAATGCTGCCGCATCTTGTTCCCATGATGACGCCGTCGAGCGGAGTGAAGCCCATGGAAGTATCCACTGACTTGCCGTTCACGATGGCCGTGATGGAGCTGCCGTTGCCGATATGGCATGTGATGATCTTGGAATTGTTGATGTCCAGGCCGGCGAACTTGGCGCCTTTCTCAGCCACGAACTGGTGGCTTGTTCCGTGTGCACCGTATTTACGGACTCTGTACTTGGTGTAATCCTCATACGGAAGACCATACATATATGCGTATGCAGGGATGGACTGATGGAATGCGGTATCGAAGGTAACCACCTGAGGGACAGAAGGAAGCACGGCCTGAACGGCTCTGATTCCGAGGATGTGCGCAGGGTTGTGGAGCGGTGCGAAGTCGCAGCAGATCTCGATTTTCTTCATCACGTCTTCGTTTACGAGGGCGCTTGACGAGAAATATTCTCCACCATGCACGATTCTGTGTCCTACGGCCTCGATGTCGTCAAGTGATTTGAGGACACCGTGCTCACTGTCGGTAAGTGCCTCGAGCACGAGCTGCATTCCGACTTTGTGATCAGGAACCGGGAGGTCTTTCACTACCTTCTCCTTACCTGTAGCCGTGTGCTGAAGACAACCCATCTCCAGTCCGATTTTTTCTACGATACCCTTCGCAAGGACATCATAGACGTCATCGTTTTTCATATCAAGGAGCTGATACTTAATCGATGAACTTCCGCAATTGATTACAAGAATTATCATAACTATAGTTTTTGTTTCTATTTTTTCGGATTTGACGCGGCAAAGTTAAAAAGAATTCACTACTTTAGCAAGGAAATGACCTCCAACGGTCGAGTAACTGAGCGCGCACCTATGACAGAAACTGCGGACATAAAGCCACTTGCATTGGCATTTACCTTCGGGGCGGCATCCGGACTGCTCCTGAGCCGTATTTCCATGCATGCCGCATACATCTCCTCCGCCACTTCCCTACTGGTCGCATTGACATTGACACTCATCACTTCAGCGGACCGCCGGCAGGCGGAAATCCTTCTGCTGTTCCTGACGGCAGGCGTTTTCTGCGCCGCGACATCGACATTGACAAGTCTCGGGGCTGTCGCCGGAAAACCGCTTTTCGCGGGCCTTGCGGCTGATTTCAGGTCAATGATTTCGTCGATTCCGTTTCCGCACGAGGGGACTGCGCCTCTTGTCAATGCCCTGCTGACGGGTGACAGGTCTTCGCTGGACAGCAACGTCATGAACAGTTTCCGTGACAGCGGGGCGTCACACATCCTCGCTCTGTCGGGGCTGCATCTCGGCATCATCTACGGCATCCTGCTCAAGGTGACTTCCATTTTCGGAAAGCATCCCACGATAAAGGCCTTCAGAAGCCTGATTATCATATCGTTATGCGGGATATACACTTTGGCAACCGGAGCCAGTCCTTCGCTTGTGAGGGCTTTCCTTTTCATCCTTGTCAATGAGACTGCACGTCTGACTCACCGCAGCAACAATCCGCTCCGTGTGTATTGTGCTGCACTTTTCATCCAGACGGCCATCAATCCCCAAGTGATCAGTTCGACCGGGTTCCAGCTTTCCTACCTGGCGATGGCAGGCATCTTCCTGCTATATCCTGCATTGAAAAAATGGTATCCGCAGGAGGAGGCCGCTGGCGACATGCTTATCGAAAAGGGCGCCGGCCTAACAGAAAGTGACGGGCTGGATGGCGGGATGATCGACAAGGACGCCGGCCGAACAGAAAGTGACGGGCTGGAGGGCGTGACGATCGACAAGGGCTGCTGCCGCGCGAGGCGTTGCTGGACTTCGTGGATGAAAACAATAGTGTCGGCTGCACCGCGCAAGATTTGGGATGCGGCTGCGCTGACGATTTCGTGCCAGGTATTCACCGGCCCTCTCGCCTGGTGGAAATTCGGAACTTTTCCGAAGTACTTTCTGCTGACGAATCTGCTGTCGCTGCCATTGACAAGTGCCGTCATGTTATTGTCTGTCAGCACTTCAGTCCTGTTCGCCATCGGCATCTGCCCGGACTTTCTCATCTCCCTTACCGACAGCAGCGCGTCCCTGCTTCTTTTCATCATGAAGGTCATCTCCAGCATGTAGGTGCGGGGCGGGAAGGCAACTTCGTCCGTGAAAACCCGCCTTCTACCGGACAAGTTGTGGATTCGTCGCATTCGTCCGTGAGAACCCGCTTTTCGCCGGACAAGTTGATCATTTGAGTCACTCGTCCGTGAAAACCCGCCTTCCACCGGACAAGTTGGCCATTTGAGTCACTCGTCCGTGAAAACCAGCCTTCCACCGGTCAAGTTGCTGATTACAGCGTGCGCAGAAAAAAGGACGGCAACCGGAATCTCTCCGATTGCCATCCATAGTCTTTAAAGCTTTTATAAACAGTAAGCGATTATTTGCTTGCCTCTACAGAAACTTTTCTGAATTCTTTAAAATCCTTCATAAGAGCAAGAGCAGCTTTACGTGCGCGAGCACCAGCAGCCTTATTGCCTTTCTCTACCTGAGCGTCTGCATTAGCAACGAATTCCTCGTACTCAGCTTTGATTTTCTCAACAAGTTCTTTCATTGTTACTATAGTTATTTGTTAAACATTAAGTTGCTTGATTTTGGTAATCTTTTGCAATTTATGTAAAAATCCTGAAAATGCAAGCAATTATTTAACTTTTTACAACGATTAACCCCGTACGAAACTATTTTTTAGCAGTATTGAAGCAATTCATGGCCCTGTCGATGCCGATTGTCACAAACGCCTTGACGCCATCTATGACAGAGTCACATATTTCAGGCATTTTCTCTTTCTCCTCTGCGGACATCGGACCTATCACGAAATCCACCTGTCTGCCTTTCTGGAAATCATTGCCAATGCCGATCCTGATTCTCGGATACTCCTGCGTCTCGAGGAGTTCCTGGATGTTCTTGAGTCCGTTGTGGCCGCCGTCGCTCCCCTTCTTGCGCATTCTCAATGTGCCGAAAGGAAGATTCAGGTCATCGCAGATCACGATGACGTTCTCCAGCGGAAGTTTCAGTTTATTGACCCAATATCGAACGGCATTGCCGCTGAGGTTCATATATGTGGAGGGCTTGAGGAGGGTGATGTCCCGACCTTTGAATGACACTTCGGCCACGTCCCCATAGCGCTGGGTAGTGAAAGTGGCACCTGCGGCTGAAGCCCATGCATCCAGCACCATAAATCCTACGTTGTGGCGCGTGTCCGCATACTCCGCGCCGATATTTCCAAGTCCTACTACAAGGTAATTCATACTCGTTCTCCGATTCTGTCCGCAGAAAGTTTCGCCTTGTCTGCGGTTATTGTCATTTCATCGCGCACCAGGAAAAGTCCCCGCCTACCAAGAAAACAGGACGGACCGGAAAGTCGATTCCGCCCCGTCCTGTAAAGTTTATAGCTGCACGATTATGCCTCAGCTGGAGCCTCAGCTGCCGGAGCTGCCGGAGCTTCTGCGTGATGTACGCCTTCCTCCATAGCCTCGTCAAGAGCTTCCTCATACTCGATGTGAGCTGCAACCTGACGTGAAGACTTGACTGTGCAGATGATAGTTCCCTTAGGAGAAACTACATTGACATTCTCATACTTGAGGTCACCTGCTACGATTCTCTTGCCGATCTGGAGTTTGTCGATGTTGATGACAAGCTCATCAGGAAGGTCCTTCATAAGAGCGCTGACTTTCAGTTCACGAACCAGCTTGTAGAACTTACCACCGGCACGTACACCGGCTGCATGACCGGTGATGGTGATAGGAACCATGATGGAAATAGGTTTCTCCTCATTGACAGCGAGGAAATCTGCGTGAAGGCAGTTGTCCTTTACCGGGTGATACTGAAGCTCGTGGATAACTGCATTGTATTTCTGGCCGTTGCTGAGCTCGAGGTCAACGATGTAAGATGCAGGAGTGTCGGTAAGACCTTTGAGATCTTTTTCAGTAACTGTGAAGAGAATGTTCTCTACACCTGAACCATAGATGTTGCATGGTACGAGACCCTGTTTGCGGTACTCTTTGATGACCGCCTTGTTGCCGACCTCACGGACCTGGCCTTTCAATACGAAATGTTTCATTTCTTTAATTTGTTTAAAATGTGTTACTCAGTCTTGGTCCGGAAGCCCGGACTAGACCCCATTGCACCAAAAGCTACTGCTTTTTCGCGGACCTTTCTTCAAAGGCTCAAAATGCGGCGCAAATATAGCGAATTTTCCGTAAATAAAAAATTGACGTGAAGTTTTTAAAGAAAGTAATCATAAAAAAATTGCTATCTTTGGAGATGTGTAAAGTTTTGGACTATGGAGACGACGATTAGAAGATTCCCGATTGGGATACAGACATTCGACAAAATCATTGAGGACAATTACCTGTATATCGACAAAACCGGATATATTGATGAAATTGCCAATAAATACCAGTACGTTTTCCTGAGCCGACCGCGCAGGTTCGGAAAGTCGTTGCTGTCTTCTACTTTCCATTGCTATTTCGAGGGTCGGATGGAACTTTTCGAGGGGTTGAAAGCGGGCGAGGTGAAGAAGGAATGGACGAAACATCCGGTTTTTCATTTCGA
>UMGH01052615.1_pt1 | contig 24920 bp, 19 predicted proteins | sample 1965231 | NCBI WGS metagenome assembly UMGH01 (sample SAMEA4836068, study PRJEB28245) | human gut metagenome | biome: gut microbiome; material: fecal sample | place: Denmark | collected 2008 | reverse complement strand
AGGCACTTATTTTAAAATAAGTGCCTTGTATTTTTGCGCTTTTCAAATGTCTGATAAACAATAACTTGCAAAATTGTTCTAATTTACTTTTATTTCTTTGATATACAGGGTCTTGGAGCGAAAACGTTCGTTGTGGGACTGATGTAGGTGCTTCTGTGGGCAAAAATGAATATTGTGCAGGTTTATGCGCATATTTTTGCGGCGTATTTAATGCCTTGCCCGGGGCGCGATGTCGGAAATGATGCCTGCCGTGTGCATGCAACGTTGGCGGAATAGCGGTTGCCGCATTTACAATATATCGCTTTTATAAATCGCAGGAAGCAAAATGAAGCCTAAAAAGGATTAAATGGCGCATTTTTGAAAGAAATTTTTCATTTCGAGTGGTTGGTTCGTATAATTAAATATCTTTGTGAGGGATTATCACAGGGCTTGTTATGAAACATCCCTGTACCGTTGCGGACAGAGTTTGGAAGTGTCCGCATTTTGAAGTTTCGGTTGTCATACAATCAGTAAAAAGTTTGTTTCATGAAAAGAAATTTTATGGCGATAGCGGCAGCATTGTGCCTGTCATGCCTTGCAATGTTCAACGCAAACGACGTTGCGGCGCAAAAAACTTACAACAACCCGGTCATAAAGAGTTCCACACCCGACCCTACGGTCATACGAGCCAACGACGGCTATTTCTATCTTTACGGAACGGAGGACATGAACAACATGCCCATTTACCGCTCGCGCAACCTCGTTGACTGGACGTTTGTGGGCACGGCTTTCACCGATGCAACCCGACCGAAATGTGTGCGACCCTATACGAAAGGCATGATGTGGGCACCCGACATAAACTATATCAATGGTCAGTATGTTCTTTACTATTCCATTGGCGTTTGGGGCTATGGTTGGGAAGACGGAGTGGGAGTTGCCACCTCCGAACGTCCCGAAGGTCCTTTCGCAGACCGTGGCGTTGTGCTCATGGGGCGTGATTTTAACGTCTGCAACTCCATAGACCAGTTCTACATTGAGGAAGGCGGAAAAAAATATATGGTGTGGGGAAGCTATTGGGGCATATACATCATACAACTCACTGACGACGGTTTGCGCACAATGCCCGGTGCATCGCCCAAGAAGCTGTGCAATTCGCAATTGGAGGGTTCTTACATTCACAAACGCAACGGATATTATTATCTCATAGGCTCGAACGGCAACTGCTGTCAGGACAATGGAAATTATGATGTAGTCGGATACAAACTTATATACGGACGCTCCAGAAGTCTTTTCGGTCCTTATGTAACCAAGGAGGGGAAGAGAATGCTCGACAGTCCGGATAATTATGATGAACTCCTGCTTCCCAACGACATTTGCCTTGGTCCGGGACACAATGCCGAGTGGATTGAAGACGACAACGGGGACACGTGGATGCTATATCACGGATATTTGCGCTCGAAACTGGAATTGCAGCGCGTGGTATGGCTCGACCAGATAAAGTGGAAGGACAATTTACCATATGTAGAGAACAATTCTCCGTCGAAAACCTCAAAAGCCCCTTACTTCAAGGGAGTGGATTAGAAACAACCTCAACCTAAAAACAAGCATGCTTAATCTTACTGCATTAATAGTAATCGTGTTCATTGTGGGCTACCTTTTCATAGCCCTCGAAAGCGTTACCAAAGTCAACAAGGCGGCTGTTGCGCTGCTCATGTTCGTTGCCGTGTGGACGCTCTACATGTTAAACCCCGGAATGTACCTTCCCGACATTCCTCATGACTGCATTGCCTCGACCGTAAGCGGGATAATAGAGCGACATCTTGGAAGCACGTCCACAACGCTCTTTTTCCTCATGGGTGCAATGACTGTTGTGGAAGTTGTGGACCAGCATGGAGGTTTCAACTGGGTTAAAAAAGTGATGCACACCAAGTCAAAACGCGGGCTGATGTGGAGAATTGCCTTCATGACCTTTGTGCTTTCCGCCATACTCGACAACCTTACCACCTCGATAGTAATGATTATGATTCTTCGCAAGCTTGTGTCAGAACATAAGGACAGAATCGTGTACGCATCGCTTGTGATTATTGCGGCAAACGCCGGCGGAGCTTTTTCGCCCATTGGCGATGTAACCACAATCATGCTTTGGAATGCCAACATGATTACCGCCGGGGGTGTAATCTCTGAAATTCTCGTGCCGTCGGTTGTGGCTCTCGTCATACCCGGTCTCATAATGCAGACAATGCTCAAGGGCGAACTCGTAACGCCCGAAGAAGTTGCCGCTCCCGAAGAAGAAATTAACGATTTCTCGGAAAAACAGCGCAAGGTGGTGTTTTTCGTAGGCGTTGGCGGTTTGATTTTTGTTCCCATCTTCAAAACTCTCACCCATCTCCCTCCGTTTGTGGGCGTATTGCTGGTGCTCGGCGTTTTATGGACCGTTACGGAAATATTTTATCGCAATCTCAGCCGCACATACGAGACCGGCGGCATAAAAAAAAGGGTGTCGCGCCTGCTCTCACGCATAGACATAACCACCATACTCTTTTTCCTCGGCATTTTAATGGCTGTGGCGTGTTTGGAAGAGGTTGGCGTGCTCTCGGTATTGGGCAACACACTGAATGTAACGTTCGACGGCAACCACTATATTGTTAACGGCATTATCGGAGTGCTTTCTTCAATTGTCGATAACGTTCCCCTCGTTGCAGGATGCATGGGAATGTATCCCATAGCCCCGACGGGAGACTTTGCGGTGGACGGAATTTTCTGGCAGCTGCTTGCATATTGCGCCGGAGTGGGCGGAAGCATTCTCATAATAGGCAGCGCGGCAGGCGTAGTGGTCATGGGACTGGAGAAAATCACTTTCGGATGGTACATGAAGCATGTAAGCTGGATAGCATTCGTGGGATATCTGGCAGGAATAGTATGCTACTGGCTCATAAGGTCGTTTGTATTCTGAACAAACATAAGTTGGCGCGGCTTTAAGGCTTAAGCCGCCCGGGGTGGCAGACCTCGTAGAAAACAGCAACCGTTGTTTCTTCAAGGTCTGCCATTATTTTTATTTCGCGTGCGTTCGAAGACGGCATTTTTCGGGGAAAATTACCCCCGTTTCCCGATGTGAAAAAACATACATGGCTTGTTGTAAAAAATACAAGCCATATATTTTAAAATATGTGCCTTATGTTTTAAAATAAGTGCCTTGTATTTTTCGTGAAAAATGACTTCTGGTTTTCAGCAACTTACAAAAGCGGAAAATTTACGCTTTCCGCACGGGGCAAACGGCACGAAAAAAGGCTGCGGAGGGAACGGATTTCCGGAACATTGCAAAAGCCGTAAACCTTAAGCGCGATGAAAATCCGAATTGCGGCTCGAAGCTTTCCCTGCGAACCGCGTAAGTCATTGCTTTTCCGTTATCTCGTGGATTTTTTGTATTTTTGCCTTTTGAAGCCGCCTTGCGCTTGCGGCAGCAATCCGTTAATATTTATGGCAGAAGAACTTTTGAATTTAGAAAATCCCGACGAAAACAAACCGTCTGAAGTGAAGTATGACGAGAGCAGTATAAGGCATCTCGACGATACCACCCATATCCGCACACGTCCCGGTATGTACATAGGACGTCTTGGCGACGGTTCTCACGCAGACGATGGAATTTACGTTTTGCTTAAAGAAACAATCGACAACTCGATTGACGAATTCAAAATGAACGCCGGCAAGCGCATAGAAATAGAAATGAACGATGACAAGTCGGTTTCCGTGCGCGACTACGGGCGAGGCATTCCTCTCGGGTCGCTTGTGGATGCTGTGAGCATGCTCAACACCGGTGGCAAATACGATACCTCGGTGTTCAAGAAGAGTGTGGGCATGAACGGTGTGGGTTCAAAGGCTGTTAATGCCCTGAGTTCGCGCTACGAGGTGTGCAGCCGCCGCGACGGAGAAATGAGAACGGCGGGGTTTGAAAAGGGAAAACTCGTAAGCGATACCACCGAAAAAACAACGGAAGAGAACGGAACTTATGTTTACTTCTGTCCCGACGACACGTTGTTCAAGAACTATCGTTTCCACTCGGAGTTCATAGAGGCAATGTTGCGAAACTACACATATTTGAATACCGGTCTCGTGATTATGTTCAACGGGCGGAAAATACAAAGCCGCAACGGACTCGAGGATCTTCTTATCGACAACATGACAACGCCCGCGCTCTATCCCATAATCCATCTTTCGGGTCAGGACATAGAGATTGCGTTCACCCATACGGCACAATATGGCGAAGAATATTATTCTTTTGTCAACGGACAGCACACCACGATGGGCGGAACTCACCAAAGTGCGTTCAAAGAACACGTGGCGAAAACGCTGAAAGAGTTCTACGGAAAAAACTTCGACTATCAGGACATAAGAAACGGCATTGTGGCGGCAATAGCAATAAACATCAACGAGCCGCAGTTTGAAAGCCAGACAAAGATAAAGCTCGGCAGTCTGACCATAAGCGAAAACGGAATAAGCGTGAACAAGTTTGTGGGCGATTTCCTGAAGGAAAATCTCGACAACTACCTTCATAAGAATCCCGAAATAGCCGATGCCATTCTCGAAAAGATACAGGCTTCGGAACGCGACAGGAAAGCCATTGCGGGAATCACAAAACTTGCACGCGAGAAGGCTAAGAAGGTGAATCTTCACAATCGTAAGTTGCGCGATTGCCGTTTCCATTTCAACGATGCCAAAGGTGAGTTTCGTGAGGACAGTTGCATTTTCATCACCGAGGGAGATTCCGCTTCGGGAAGCATTACAAAAAGTCGCGATGCCAATACTCAGGCGGTGTTTTCTCTGCGAGGCAAACCGCTGAATGCGTATGGACTTACAAAGAAGGTGGTTTACGAAAACGACGAATTCAATCTGCTTCAGGCGGCACTTAACATAGAGGACGGGCTTGAGGGTTTGCGATACAACAAAGTTATTGTGGCAACCGATGCGGACGTTGACGGAATGCACATTCGCCTGTTGCTGATTACGTTTTTCCTCTGGTTTTTCCCCGACCTCATTAAGAAAGGTCATGTTTACATACTTCAGACGCCGCTTTTCCGTGTCAGGAACAAGAAAAAGAAATCTGCGTCGTCCAAGAACAAGGTAAAAATTTCCGACAATGCTGCCGGCGCGGCGGTATTGAAGAAAAATCGCAGCGAAGGGCGTTCGGAATACGAAACTATCTATTGCTACAGCGACGAAGAGCGGCGCGAAGCAATAAGAAAGCTTCAACCGAATCCCGAAATCACGCGATTCAAAGGTTTGGGTGAGATTGATTCTTCGGAATTCAAGAACTTTATCGGTCCTGATATGCGTCTTGACCAGGTAACATTAAGCAAGAGCGACAATGTGAGCGAAATGCTTTCGTATTACATGGGCAAGAACACTCCCGAACGCCAGAAGTTCATCATTGACAACCTTGTTGTGGAGGAAGACAAGGCTGAAGATCTTGAAAGCGAATAAAGAAATTACGAAAAATGGAGAGACTTGCAATATTTCCGGGCAGTTTCGACCCCTTTACAATAGGTCATGAAGCCATTGTGAAGCGCGGACTGCAACTGTTCGACCATATATTCATAGGCATAGGCGTTAACAAGGAAAAGTCGGTGCTTTCGGAAACTGCCAAACGAGTTGAGACCATCAAGCGATACTATAAGGACGAGCCGAGAGTGAGTGTGCAGAGTTACGACGACCTTACCATTGACTTTGCAAGGCGTGTGAATGCAAAATTCATACTTCGCGGCTTGCGCTCGGTAAAGGATTTTGAGTACGAACGCGACATGGCGGACATGAACCGCAAGTTGACGGGCATTGAAACCGTTATCCTGTTTACCGAACCGCCTTTGGCGGCAATCAGTTCCAGCGTTGTGAGAGATTTGATTTCCCACGGTCTCGACGTTTCCGAATTTCTTCCCAAAAACAAGTAACGGTGAATTGCGTCCGTGGTTTTCGGGAAATTTTTCCCGGAGATTTTCGGACTGCTGAGCGGACACACAAAAAAACATAAGGCATGTTGTAAAAAATACAAGGCACATATTTTAAAATAAGTGCCTTATATTTCAAAATAAATGCCTTGTATTTTTCGCTTTTTCAGATGCCTGAAAAACAGTGTCTTACAAAAGGACAAAAATAAGCCTTTTAGGGCATGCGAAAATGGCACGTTGCGAGACGATTTTGCCGCATACGGGAAAACATTGACCGCAAAAACGCGGTGTAGTGGCATGTGTCGAAAAGAAGAACGCGGACGACTGTTACGGTAATGCTGCGCCCGATTGCAAAGCGGGGACACGAAAGCGACGGAATTTGGCATGAGAAAACAATAAATATTTGTGTGATAGGCAAAAAAACAGCAGATACTTTTGCATATTACATGAAAAAAATATAATTTTGCACACGTTCAGGAGTGAGGGGCTTGTAAAAGTTCCTCACTCGTTGTTATAAACCAAGAGGTCTGAAGCAATGATAGACAAAAAGAAAGTTGAGAGCATAGTTAACGAATGGCTGGAAGGAAAGGAGTATTTTCTTACCGACCTTACGGTTAGCGATGACGACAGCATTGTGGTGGAAATTGACCACAAGGACGGTGTTTGGATTGACGACTGTGTGGATTTGAGCCGTTTCATAGAAGGGAAACTCGATCGCAATGACGAGGATTACGAACTCGAAGTGGGCAGCGCGGGAATAGGTCAGCCGTTCAAGGTTTACCGACAGTATGAAAACCACGTGGGCGACGGTGTGGAAGTTCACACCAATAATCGCGAAAAACTCAAAGGTGTTTTGAAAGTTGTCGATGAAAACGGCATTACCATCACGATGAAGGTGAAATACAAGCCGGAAGGTGCAAAACGCGCCAAGATGGTGGACGAGGATAAAACTCTCGCTTTCTCGGAAATAGAAAGCTGTCAGGCTCAAATAGACTTCAAATAAACGCCTTTTTGCAAAGAGCAAAAGGGTGTGCGCTTTATAAACGGACACAACCCGTTAACGTATAGATAATAAAAACAAAATATAAAATGCCACGCAAAAAAGACGTAACAGAAAGCATGATTGACATCTTTTCCGATTTTCAAGACAATAAGAAAATCGGTCGCACCACTCTCGTTGGAGTTCTTGAAGAGAGCTTCCGCAGTGTGTTGGCCAAGATGTTCGGAAGCGACGAAAACTTTGACGTTATCGTAAACCCCGACAAGGGAGACCTCGAAATTTATCGCAATCGTATTGTTGTGGGCAACGACGATGTGAATGATCCCAACAAAGAGATTTCGCTGAGCGATGCTCATAAAATAGATTCCGACTATGAAATTGGCGAGGAAGTGAGTGAACCCATAAACTTTGCCAAATTCGGTCGCCGCGCAATCCTTACGCTTCGCCAAACTCTGGCAAGCAAGGTGCTCGAACTCGAACACGACTCTCTATACAACAAATATAAAGACCGCGTGGGCGAAATTGTGAGCGGCGAAGTATATCAGGTTTGGAAAAACGAAATGCTCATTGTGGACGATGAGGGCAACGAAATGTTTCTTCCCAAAGGTGAGCAGATTCCCCGCGATTTTTTCCGCAAAGGAGAGACCGTCAGAGCTATTGTTAACCGTGTGGAGAATCCCAACAACAATCCCAAGATTTATTTGAGCCGAACCGCTCCCGAATTTCTGATTCGTCTGCTCGAAGGTGAGGTGCCCGAAATAGCCGACGGACTTATCACCATAAAGAAAGCCGCACGTATTCCGGGCGAAAGGGCAAAAATCGCCGTGGAAAGCTATGACGAGAGAATTGATCCCGTAGGAGCGTGCGTGGGAGTAAGGGGAAGCCGAATACATGGTGTGGTGAGAGAACTTCGCGGAGAGAACATCGACGTGATAAACTACACACCCAACGAACAACTTTTCGTGCAACGTGCGCTGGCTCCCGCAAAAATATCAAACATAAAGCTGAACGAAGAAGAGCATAAGGCAGAAGTTTTCCTCAAGCCCGAGGAAGTTTCGCTCGCCATAGGACGCAGCGGTATGAACATCAAACTTGCCTCCATGCTAACGGGATACACCATAGATGTTTACCGAGAAGTGAACAACGCCCCTGAAGAAGATGTATATCTTGACGAGTTCTCAGACGTTATCGACCAGTGGGTTATCGATGCTATCAAATCCATAGGGCTTGACACGGCAAAAGCCGTGCTTAATGCCCCGCGTGAAATGCTCATTGAAAAGGCCGATTTGGAAGAATCCACGGTTGACGATGTGTTGCGTATATTAAAAGCAGAATTTGAGGACGAATAAGCAGTATATGAACATAAGACTAAATAAGGTTATAAGAGAACTTAATGTGGGTATCGATACAATAGTCGACTACCTGCGTGAGAATGGTTTCGAAGTCAATGCCACTCCGAACGAAAAAATCAATGACGAACAATATGACTTGCTGAAAAAGAAATTCGGCGCAGACAAGGATTTGCGTAAGGAAGCCGATAAACTTTTCTCGGGTCATCAAGCCGGAAAGGCTAAAAACGCCAAAGAAAAGAAAGCTCCCGCACAAAAAGCTCAGGTGATAAAGACGGAAATTCCCGAAAATATGCGCCCGGGTTTCAAAACTGTGGGACAGATAGACCTTGATAACAAAACTGTTGTCAAACCTCAGGCGCAAGAAACTCCCAAGAAGGAAGCCGAAGCTCCGAAGAAAGAAGCTGCTCCCGCTCCCGCACCGAAAGTAGAGACAAAGCCGCAGCCTGTGAAAGCGGAAGAGAAAAAGCCCGAACCGGTCAAGGAACACAAACCGGAAGCCAAGAAAGAAGAGAAGCCTGTGCAGCCGAAACCTGTTGAGAAACCGGCAGCAAAGGCGGAACCTGAGAAAAAGGTTAAGGAGTCTGTGTCTGCTCCGAAAGCATCTGCGCCTCAGGAAAACAAAAAAGATGGCGCGGAACAAAAGCCCAAAAACAGCCAGAAGAAAGCTGAAGCCGTGGGCAAGGTGGAAGATGACGGCGTGTTCCGTTTGCATCCCGCAGAAGAGCTTGCCAAACCTAAAGTTCTCGGAACTATTGACCTTTCTACCATTAATCCCAACACTCGTCCCAAGAAGAAAACTAAAGAGGAGAAAAAACGCGAACGCGAAGAAAAGAATGCTCAAGGCAATCAGCGTCATAAACGCAACCGCATAGGACAAGAACGTGTTGACGTTAATGCCGTGGGACAGCAGATAGGCGGCGGTAATGGCGGAAACCGTAACAATAACAACAACGACAATAATCGCAACCGCAATAACAATAATAACAAGAATAACGACCAACGTCGCCAAAAGGGCAAGGTTCATAAAGTACAACCTTTGAAGCCTGAGGTTTCCGATGAAGATGTTGCAAAGCAGGTTCGCGAAACTCTTGCGCGTCTTACCAATAAAAGTCGCGGAAGCAAGGGCGCAAAATATCGCCGTGAGAAGCGTGAGAACGCTCGTGAGATAGCAGAAATGGCAGCTTCGCAGGAAGCTAAGGAAAGCAAGATATTAAAACTTACCGAATTCGTAACTGCTAATGAACTTGCGGCAATGATGAATGTTCCTGTTACGCAAGTAATCGCCACATGTATGAGTATCGGAATTATGGTAAGCATTAACCAGCGTCTCGATGCCGAAACAATTGATCTTGTGGCGGAGGAATTCGGATTTAAGACCGAGTTTGTCAGTGCCGATGTTACAGAAGCTGTGGCTGAGGAAGCAGATAACGAAGCAGATCTCGAACCTCGTGCTCCTATTGTTACTGTTATGGGACACGTTGACCATGGTAAAACGTCGCTTCTCGATTATATTCGCAAATCAAACGTAATTGCGGGCGAAGCCGGCGGAATTACCCAGCACATCGGCGCATATAATGTAACTTTGGAGAACGGCAGACACATTACTTTCCTTGATACTCCGGGACACGAGGCATTTACAGCAATGCGTGCCCGTGGTGCGCAGGTAACAGACGTGGCTATTATTATAATTGCTGCCGATGACGGCATAATGCCTCAGACAAAGGAGGCAATAAGTCATGCCATGGCGGCAAATGTTCCCATGGTGTTTGCAATTAATAAGATTGATAAGCCCGGAGCAAACCCCGATAAAATAAAAGAAGGGCTTGCAGGTATGAATTACCTTGTTGAAGAATGGGGAGGAAAGTATCAGAGTCAGGATATTTCGGCAAAGAAGGGTCTCGGAGTCAAAGAACTTCTTGACAAAGTGCTTCTCGAAGCCGACATGCTCGATTTGAAAGCAAATCCTAACCGTAAGGCAACGGGCACAATCATTGAATCGTCTCTCGATCGCGGACGCGGATATGTTGCCACGGTGCTTGTGAGCAACGGTACGCTTAAGATTGGCGATGTTATGCTTGCCGGAACAAATTACGGGCGTGTCAAGGCTCTTTTCAACGAACGTGATCAACGCATTGACAAAGTTGGACCTTCGGGTGCGGCTACTGTTTTGGGACTTAACGGAGCTCCGCAGGCAGGCGATGCTTTCCACGTCATGGATACGGAACAAGAGGTGCGCGAGATTGCCACAAAACGCGAGCAATTGCAGCGTGAGCAAGCTTTGAGGGCACATTCCGTTCTTTCTCTTGATGAAATCGGACGTCGCATAGCCCGTGGCGGAACCAAGGAGCTTAATATTGTTGTCAAGGGTGATGTTGACGGTTCGGTTGAGGCTTTGAGCGATTCACTCGAGAAACTTTCCACAGACAAGATCAAGGTTAGTGTAATCTTGAAGAGTGTCGGTCAGATTTCTGAGAATGATGTTGCACTCGCAGCTGCTTCTCAGGCAATTATTATCGGTTTCCAGGTTCGCCCGAGTGTTCTTGCCAAGAAACAAGCCGATCGGCAGGGTGTCGAGATACGTCTTTATTCCATTATTTACGATGCTATTGGCGAGGTTAAGCTTGCCATGGAAGGCATGCTCGAACCTGTTGTCAAGGAAGAGGTTACTGCCACCATTGAAGTGCGTCAGGTGTTCCACATAAGCAAAGTCGGTTTCGTTGCCGGTGCTTTTGTCAGCGAGGGCAAGGTTTCGCGCAGCGACAAGGCGAGACTCATTCGCGACGGTATAGTCATTCAGACTGCCAACATCGCAGCTTTGAAGCGTTTCAAGGATGATGTCAAGGAAGTTGGTGCTAACTTCGAGTGCGGTATCAGTCTTGCCAACTGCAACGACCTTAAAGAAGGCGACGTTATAGAAACATTCAAACAGGTGGAGGTAAAAGCCACTCTTTGATTCGGGAAAAAATATGCCGTTCATTGATTTTGTAATATTGCTGCTCGTTATATGGGCACTTTATAAAGGTTGGCGTCAGGGCTTTCTCAAGGAAATAATCTCGATGGTGGGATTTGTGGTAGGACTTTTTGTTGCTGCCGGTCTTTATTCGAGTTTCGGAGAATACCTTTACCCTCACATAGGGGCTTCACCCACTGTTGCCAACATTTTGGCGTTTCTCGTGTTGTGGATAGTTGTTCCCATTGTCCTCGGACTTGTGGCAAATTTGCTCACTAAGGCTTTGAAGGGCATGAAGATTGGTTTGCCGAACAGCATTCTCGGTGCCGCAGTGAGTTTGATTAAATATCTTATTCTCATGAGCTGTGTGTTCAATGTCATGAGCTTTCTCGGCATTGTCAGTCAGGCAAAGGCAGAAGAATCGTTCCTTTACGAACCTGTAAAGAACAGTCTCGGCTATGCGTTCAAGGCATACGGCGAGAGCCATTCGCAAGACGGCGAAGCTGCCGAGGATTCTGTTTATACGGAAAACGACAGCATACAATAAAATAACACGCAGGAAGCGAAATTAGTTTCCTGCGTGTTGTCTTTGTAATATTTTTACGATGAAAAAAAACGATAACCCATCTCTCAATTCCGCTGCAGGCGAGGGCAAAAATGCTTTCGTGCGCAGTGTGGCGGACAAGAAATACGAATACGGCTTTACCACCGAAATTTCAACGGAGGTAATACCCACAGGACTTAATGAAGATGTGGTGCGTAGCATATCCGTGCGCAAGGGAGAGCCTGAATGGCTTCTCGATTTCCGTTTGAAGGCTCTGCGCTATTGGCAGACTTTGAAACAACCTGCGTGGGGACATGTCAATCTGCCGCAGATTGACTATCAGGCTATATCTTATTATGCGCAACCCAAGACTCACGACCAAAAAAAGGAACTTGATCCGGAGCTTGTCAAGACTTTCGATAAATTGGGAATACCCCTCGAAGAACGCCTTGCGCTCGGAGGAGTGGCGGTAGATGCCATAATGGATTCCGTGTCGGTAAAGACCACTTTCCAGGACAAACTTCGTGAGCTGGGAGTCATATTCTGTTCTATTGGCGAGGCTGTTAAGAATTATCCCGACCTTGTAAGGCAGTACATAGGCAGTGTTGTGCCTTACCGCGACAATTTTTTTGCCGCGCTCAACAGTGCAGTTTTTTCCGACGGCTCGTTTGTCTACATTCCCAAAGGCGTGCGTTGCCCAATGGAACTGTCTTCGTACTTCCGGATAAACGCTCGAAACACCGGGCAATTTGAGCGTACGCTCATTGTGTGCGACGACGGCGGATATGTTTCCTATCTTGAGGGCTGCACAGCCCCTATGCGCGACGAAAACCAGCTTCACGCCGCAATTGTGGAGATTATTGTGAACAATGATGCGGAAGTAAAATATTCCACGGTGCAGAATTGGTATCCCGGAAATGCAGAAGGAAAAGGCGGAGTGTATAATCTCGTAACAAAGAGAGGCGCACTGCGCGGAAAGAACAGCAAACTTTCGTGGACACAGGTGGAAACCGGGTCGGCAATTACTTGGAAATATCCCTCGTGTGTGCTTAAAGGCGACAATTCGCAGGCAGAGTTTTACAGCGTTGCGGTAACTAACAATTATCAGGAAGCCGACACGGGAACCAAGATGGTGCATCTCGGTAAGAACACGCGCAGCACCATTATCAGCAAGGGCATTTCGGCAGGCAAGAGCCAGAATTCCTATCGCGGTCTTGTGAAAGTGGGCAAGAATGCCGAAAAAGCCCGCAATTACAGCTCTTGCGATTCGCTGCTTCTCTCGTCTACGAGCGGAGCGCACACGTTTCCTTACATTGATGTCCATAACAACACTGCCGTAGTGGAACATGAGGCAACCACTTCCAAAATTTCGGAGGAGCAGATGTTCTATTGTGCTTCGCGCGGCATAGATCCCGAAACGGCGGCGGGACTTATTGTGAACGGTTACGCTAAAAATGTGCTCGACAAACTGCCCATGGAGTTTGCGGTTGAGGCACGAAAGCTGCTGTCCGTGTCGTTGGAAGGAACGGTAGGGTAGTGTTGGCATACGTGCCCCACGGCGTGTTTTCGCGCCCTCTTGTGTGCATATTTATAAGGTTTTTTCACCGCAATCAAACCGTAATTTTTTGCCGGTGTAAGTGTTTGAGAATCAGATATGCTTTTACGCTAAAAAATACAAGGCACTTATTTTAAAATAAGTGCCTTGTATTTTAAAATATATGGCTTGTATTTTTTACAATAAGCCTTATGTTTTTTTCATGTCCCGAAACGCATAATTCTTTTGCCTGTTTTTATGCAAAAAATGTCTTGCATGACGATTTTTAACCGGAGCTTGTGAATGGGTAAGGGAAGCTATTCTTCCGTCGATGGGAGTGCGGCGTGGCGAGAGTCTTTCTTAGCACCGAATTTCAGGAGTTTGTTGGCGGAAGAAGTTATGCTGCGCCCCGCAGGCTGCGCCATGGTGCGCACATCTTCGAAAGCTTCCTGCGTTTTCTTGAGACATGCTTCCGCTTTGTTGAGCCTTTCGCAGAGAATTTGCACTCTGCTAACCATTTCATTTGCTACGGCAATTATTTTGTCCTGGTTCTCTGCCTGGCGTGTCTGTTTCCAACTTATTTCCAATATTCTAAGCAGTGCATACATGTTTTGCGACCCGGTAATAAGCACACCGTCGTCGTAAGCATCGCGCCATAGTGCGGCATCATTCGAGAGTGCGAGCTGCAATGCGCCTTCGCTGAACACATACATTATTACGAAATCCAACCGTGCCGAACCTTTTGTGAGATATTTGCTGTAGTCCTTCGATTTTAGTTCCTTTACATGGCTGCGAACCGAGGCTATATGGCGTTTCAAAGCCTCTGCGCGTTCTTTTTCGCCGTCGGTGTTCTGATAATCCTCGAAAGCCTTGAACGAAATCTTGGAATCAATCACCATGTCGCGCTTGTCGGGAAAATGAAGAATAACATCGGGAATCATTCTGCGCCCCGTTTCGTTGTCTTTTATTATGTTGCCGTCGTTGTCTCTTAGAGTTTGTTGCGTTTCATACTCCAAGCCTTCGGTAAGTCCCATTCCGTCGAGCAGTTCCTTGAGTTTCAGTTCGCCGAAATTACCCTGCGTCTTGTTTTCGCCTGTAAGTGCCGAAGCAAGTCGATCAGCACTTTCTCCCACAGCCTTTGCCTGCTCGAAACTGTGGTTTATGGCGGTTTGAAGGCTTGCCATTGTCTTTGACTGTTCGAGTTTGCTGTGCTCCACAGCCTCTTTCATCTGAGCAATGTTGGCATTGAGCGGATTCAGAATCGATGCGAGCTGCTCCTTGTTCGATGCCGAAAGTTGCTCCTGCCTTTTAATCAGAATTTCCTCCGATGAAGTACGCAACTGTTCGGTTATCAGCCTTATCTGTTGCTCTGACTGTTCTTTTTGGCGCGTTTGCATAAGCTCGAGGTTGCGTTTGTATTGCTCCTCGAGCGTTTGGGCATTGCGTGCCTCCATATCCCGCGCCACGGTGAGCGCGGAAATTTTTGCGGAACTGCGGCTGTGGCTTATCAAGAAGCCAATCAGCACCCCTGCTACCAGAGCCGCTATTACTATAATCATTAGTCTATCTTATGAGAACCTTTTTGCGCAGTGTGGCATTACCTGTTTTCACGTTCACGACATATACGCCGTTTTCAAGTTGCCTGCTTCGGTATGGCATCTGGGCATCGGCAGATTCAATCAAGGCTCCGTCGGACGAATAAATGGCTATTTTCGCGCTGCTCGACTGGGAATTCACGATAATACATCCGTCCTCGGTTGTGGCATACAGGTTGCCGTCAGGAAGAGTTCTGACATCGTTAATGTCGCTCGGGAAATCGGCGAGAACACTGTCGGTAAAGTTCACCGAGCGGGCATACCAGTCCATCATATACGAGGTCTCGGTGTCGATACCTTCCATAGAACCCGGCCAGCGAGCCATTTCGCGTCCCCAGGCTCCCGATTTGTAAAGAAGTTCTTTGTAAGCAAGAATGCGGGCATTGATGCTGTCGGGCGAAAGAACGCTGTTTTTAAGCCTTATCCACGTGTCGCGGAAATTTTCGCGGTAATAATATGGTCCGCCGTCAAACAAGCGTCTGAAAAGACCGCATGCCGTGATTTGATTGGTAAATCCGAAACTGTTTAGAATGCCTCCGTCCCAGTTTCTTCCCAATGAAGCATCGAGATCCCACGGTGTGATGAGCGCAACGGAGGTTGCGGAATTCACGTCGCGGAAGCTGACGTACGTGTTCTTGCAGTGATTGTCGTTTATGTTGAACAAGTTAATCATCAACATGAAGTTCGTGAGATTCTGCTGGTAATATTTTCTGCGCAAAAGCGATGCAAAATTCGTTTTGTTGGGATTAGTGGCGGGCGTGGTAAACTTCAGAAGTTTTTTTAGCGGGTTCCAGTTTGCCATTTGTACACTGTCGTCGGGATATTTCTGCTCCCAGCCTCTCCAACCAAGAGTGTTGGTTGTATTTGCATTGTTGTCCACGTTGTTGAAAGTGGTCTCGTTCGTCCAATCCGTGGCTTTGTACAGCACACCATGGAATTTGAGTTTGCCGTTTGCGTCGCTTTCTGTTTTAACAAGGTCGAGTTTTTTACGGTTAATCTTGTCGGTTATGCAATAAACCCCGTTGTACGCGCCGTCTACGAAAACTTCCACATAGCGACCCTGTGTGCCGTTAACTTTCGAGTGTCCCTCCGAAACTTCATAGGGAAGGCTGTCAATTTGATTCCAAATGTCATAGCAAAGTCTGTTACGCATCCTCGCTTTGTCGTTGTACATCGCATCAAGTATGAGATTTTCGTCTTTCATTAAGCCCAAAACGCTAACATTCTTGCCTTCGCGATTACTATTCCAGAGTTTTATGGCGTAAGGTTTCTTGGGAAGTCCCGCAGTATAGGCTCCGCGAATCCTTGCTCCTATGAATTGGCGAAAGAGTACCGAATTTTTCGTACGTTTCCAAGGATCTATGACGTTAAGATAGCCATGGTGATAAACTTCATGCTCGTATCTCGTGGCTTCTATCATTACAATCGGCAGGGAAGTGAGATAGAGTGTCCACATCTGGATTTTTCCGCCGATATAAAGCTTGTATGTGCGGCGAAAACTGTTCACAACTTTCACGGTATCGCCCATATTGTAGCGTTTATAGTTTATGCGCAGATATGTAATGCTGTTGGAGGAGAACACGAGCTTCATGGAGTCGCCCTCAACGGGCTTCACGCTGCAGTAAAGTCCTCTGTTCACGCTGTCAATGCCACACGGTACTCCGTTGCACAGAATTGGAAATTCACGTTTGCCTCCTTCCACGAAACTTGCCTGTATTGTGTGGGGCAGGAGCAGCAATAAAATTGTAATATATAAAATACGTGTCATGGCATATAGGTTTTGCTTGTTGTTATTTCCTTATCACCTGCAGAGCTTTCTCTATTGTGGCATCGTCGTCATTGATTATTTGGAAATACTGTGAGGTGTCCCAAAGGTCGCGAGCCACAAGAGCTTTAATAGTTTTGGCAATGAGCGTGGCAGTTTTGACTTTTTCTTCGTCGTCTTTGGGAGTTATCTTATCTTTTGCCCCGGCGGCGAAAATACTGTCCACAAGTTCGTCAGGAACTTTGTAATCGCTCTTAAACTTGTTGAAATCAGGATAACTTCCCGTGAGATTGTTGCGGTTTTTGTCTATGTATTTCGTTCCGGTCGGGAGAATGAGATTCTTGCGTGAGAGATTGCGATAATATTTTGTGTATGTCATGGTGTCGAGAGGCACGAAATAATCGGGTATAATGCCTCCGCCGCCATACACAACGCGATGTTTTTTGAGCGTGTAGCACTTCAGAGAGTCGTTGTGGTGAATGCTGTCTGCGTGAAAGAGTTCTCCGCTGCGCAGGCGGTTCAACTCGTCCCGGCTGTAGGCTTCTTTCTCACCCGGCTTGTATGGTTTTTGTATGCAACGCCCTGCCGGAGTGTAATAGCGTGACACCGTGAGGCGAATCATTGATCCGTCGGGAAGCTGAACGGGTTGCTGCACCAAACCCTTGCCAAAACTTCTAACGCCAACTATTGCCGCGCGGTCGTTGTCCTGCAATGCGCCTGCCAAAATCTCTGCCGCCGATGCGCTGAACTCGTCTATGAGCACGGCAATCTTTCCTTTTGTGAACATTCCGCCTCCACGTGCTTTATATTCCGCCGAGGGAACTGCGCGCCCCTTTGTGTAAACCACCATGTCGCCCTCCTGCAAAAATTCGCTGGCTATCTGCACCGCCGCTTCCATGAATCCGCCGCCGTTGCTGCGGAGATCTATGATAATGCGGTCCATGCCTTTTTCCTTGAGTGCCTTCATGGCTGTACGTATTTCCTCCGGTGTTTTCTGACCAAAGGAACCGAAGCGTATGTAGCCCGTTTTGCTGTCAATCATATAGGATGCATCGAGTGTGTGAAGGGGTATCTTGTCGCGCACTACGTCAAACTTTATTTCTTCCTTTACTCCCGGACGAATTATGCCAAGGTGTACGGTTGTGCCTTTCTTTCCGCGAAGCATTTTCATGATTACATCGGTGGACTTCTTAACTCCTGCAATCACCGTGTCGTTCACGCGCACAATTCTGTCGCCTGCCATAATTCCCACTTTCTGAGACGGTCCTTTGTCGGTGGGTTGTATCACCACCAAGGTGTCTTCTATCATGTTAAACTGCACGCCTATTCCTTCAAAGTCGCCTCGCAGGGGTTCATTGAATGCTTTTGTCTGCGCCGCATCGGTGTATGTGGAGTGCGGATCGAGTTGTGAGAGCATGCCGGTTATGGCTCCTTCGGTAAGTTTCATGGCATTTACCGAATCGACATAAAGATGTGAAATGGCATATTGGGCTATTCCCAATTTGCGAATGGCGTTGTTTTCCTGTTCTTTGTTTTGCGCCGAAAGTGTCAGGGCAAAAGCCGCCAGCACAAGCAGATATATACGTTTTACCATGTTACTCTTTTTATAGTATGCAAATATAAGAAAATTATGGCTATGATGTTGTTACAAAAAAACATAGAATGCGGTGCGGTGTTCTGTGTTTGTGATTTTCGTGTGGCTTGTTTTTATGTTTGCGCGGCGTTTGGGTTCGCCTCCGTACCGTATGCTCCGATGCCGGTTTTATGTCCGAACACGCCGAAAGAACGTATTCTCCTTCAAGTGTCTGTATATCAACAAAATAAGCATGTTTTGAACAACCTTTGTAAGTTGCTGTCTATCAAATGTTTGACATGCTCAAAAATACAAGCCATATATTTTAAAATACAAGGCACTTATTTTAAAATATGTGCCTTGTGTTTTTTGCGAGATGCCTTATGTTTTTTTACAGTGTGGGGAAAAGTCCGGAAAAAGTCCCGGATTTCGGTTGGAAAACGGGGGAGTGCGGAGGGAAAATGCGATTGCCTTTACCGTTGCTCCGCTTCGTTTTCCGGGAATCGGCAAGCGGATTTTACTTTCCGGCTGCGTTTTTTGCCTTGAAGGCAAGGGCGTACATGCGCATTTGCTTCTGCATGGACAGCAAGCCGTTGCTGCGTGTGGGCGAGAGGTGGTCGCGCAGTCCTATCTTGTCAATGAAATAAAGATCCGCGTTGAGAATTTCATCGGGAGTATGTCCCGACAAAACACGTATGAGTAGCGAAACAATACCTTTGACAATGAGCGCATCGCTTTCGGCACGGAAACAAAGAGTGCCGTCCTCGTTCTGACTGCAAGCCAGCCACAGGCGGCTTTGGCAACCGTCAATGAGATTTTGGTCGTTCTTGTCTTCGGCAGGCAGGGGTTGCTGTTCGTTTCCCATGTCTATGAGCAACTGGTAACGATCCATCCAATCGTCAAGTTCGCTGAATTCTTCAATTATCTCGTCCTGTATTTCGTTAATGCTTGGCATTATGATTTTATTTTTCGTTGTAAATGAGTTGAAGCATGGTTTGTCCCACCGCTTTGAGCGTTACGCGGTCAATGTTTTCGGGCGTGTCGTTCATGGTGTGCCATGTGGGTCCGAAACTGTTCTCATAGTCGGTGTAACAAGGTATTATATCCACTGTGGGAATGCCGGCTATTTGAATCAGTGGCAGGTGATCGTCGGTGGCATAACCGCCGTCTTGAACGGGGAATACTGTTGAATATCCGGCAAGAGCCGCTGCCGCCCAAATTTTGTCCACAACGTTGGGAGCGTATCGCTTCGAGAATCCCTCCTGTAGGAATTTCGCGCCTTTTCCGCCCACCATGTCAAGATTCACAGCGTACATAGGGCGATATTCGGGCGTTGGCAGATTGGCGGCAAAGTATTGTGAACCCAAACACCATGTTGCTTCGTCTTTTTGGTCGTTACCTGTTTTGTCCCATTCGGGAGTTCCGCAGTCTTCGGTGTCGAAACAAACGAAATCAACTGCTATCCCCGGCTGCTGCTGTCTGATTATTCGCGCCAGTTCCAGCATCACCGCCACACCGCTTGCCCCGTCGTTGGCGGCAAGTACCGGTTTCTTGTGATTTTCTTCGTTGTCATCCTGATCAGCCCAGGGACGCGAATCCCAGTGGGCGGAAATCAAAATGCGACGTTCGGAAACCGTGTCGCACGAAGCAAATATGTTCACGTTTTTCATGCTTACCCCGTCATATCTTGGCAATGTGGCGGTTTGCAGAGTTACTTTGTAACCCAGCTTCTCGAATGCGGCGGCTATGTAGTCGGCACATTTTTCGTGGGCATCGGTATTGGGAACTCTCGGACCGAAGTTGCATTGCTCCACAATAGACTTGTAAGCGTTTTCGACGTTGAATTGCGGCACGTTAACGGTGTCGTTTCCTGCAGCATCGGCTTCGTTTTCGCTTTTGTCGGAATGCAAAGCGAAAGCAATGGCTGAAGCTGCCGCTACAACCGCTATTGCTGCTATGAAGATGATTTTCTTTTTGTTTTTCGTCATGATGTTTTATATTTCTGCGGCATCCTGTACCTGCTGCATCACTCTCAGGAAATTTCCTCCCCATATCAGCGCAATGTCTTTCTCGCTGTAGCGTTTGCGCAGAAGGCGTTTGGTGATGTTTATCATCTCTGCGGCAGAGGCAATGCCCGGTACGCCGCCGTCGCCGTCAAAGTCGGAGCCTATTCCGGCGTGTTCTATTCCGGCAATCTCAATTATGTGTTCCAAATGGTCCATTGCATCGAGCACCGTAGCTTTTCCGTCCCTGCGCAGAAAGCCTTCGTAGAAAGTTACCTGCGCCACACCGCCTGTTTTTCGCAATGCGCGGAGCTGGTCGTCGGTAAGGTTTCGCGGGTGATCGCACAACGCTCTCGACGAAGCGTGGCTGCAAACAATGGGAAGGCTACTTATTTCCATGGCATCGTAGAAACTTTTTTCGCCTCCGTGAGATAAGTCAACCATTATGCCGCAGCGGTTCATTTCTTTAATGACCTTTTCGCCGAAATCACTGACACCGCCGTGTTCGTTACGGGTTTTAGCCGCCGAATCACAGATGTCGTTGTCGCCGTTATGGCAGAGAGTTATATATACAACGCCTTCGCAGGCGTAGCGTTCCACATTTGTTATGTCTTTTGCGAGAGCATATCCGTTTTCAATGGCTTTCATTATGGCGTGTTTGCCTTCGCTTTTCAGACGCATGAGGTCTGCAGGCGTTCGTGCGAGTTCCACACCGTCTGCTTTGCCTGTCATTTCGTCTATTTTGCCGAATATGTCGTCAGCCATGCGGGTTGCGGCGGCAAGCGATGCATCGTCGCGCGGACCTTGCGGTATGTAGGCAGCCATGATTGAGGCATCGAGACCGCCTTCGTCCATTTTGTGGAGGTCTACAAGTATTTTCGGGTCGCGCTTTCTTATGTCTATTCCCTGAGGAAAGAACATGGGAGTGTCGCAATGCGTATCGAGTGTGAGATGTGAGGCGTGGAATTTGCGGGCTTTGCGATATGTTTCGCCCTCTGCCACTATCCAGTCGAAAAGATTCCCCGCAGCTTCGTTGTTGTCTCCCGTGAGGCATTCGGGATGCCATTGAACGCCGAGAACAGGTTTGAATTCCGAGCTTTCAACTGCCTCAATCACGCCATCGGTGGCGTAAGCGGAAATTTTAAGATGCTCTCCCGGGCTGCTTATTGCCTGATGGTGGAACGAGTTTACCGCTATTTTTTCGGCTTTACAGATTTGCGCAAGAAGCGAACTCTTTTCAATGTTCACAAAATGGGTAAGCGTGTTGCGCGGTGCGTCTTGCGAATGTTTCAGAAGCCTTTTGCCGTCGGGTGTGGAGTAGATGTCTTGAAACATGCTGCCTCCGAGGGCGAGCGTGAGCGTTTGTATTCCCCGGCAGATGCCGAGTATCGGAATTTGTCTGTCGAAAGCGAGCCGCGTCAACAGCAGTTCGTAGTCGTCGCGTTCGGGATTTATTCCGTGAAGTCCCTGAACGGGGGCTTCGTCCATGAAAAGCGGATTGATGTCTGCGCCTCCCGAGAGCACAAGTGCGTCAATGCGTCCGAGAACATTGAGAATGGTTTGTTTGCTGCGGCTTGGCGGAATAATCACAGGCACTCCTCCTGCAAGTTCAACGCTTTTGTAGTAGGCAAAAGCCAGTTTGCATGTTTCCGCATCAAGGTTGCCGGTTATGCCGACTATTGGTCGGGGTGTGGTGTTGGGAAACGTGGAGTTTATGTCGGAGTATATCTCGTCGATGTCGAATGTTTGTTTGATATTTCCGCTTTCGTTCATTTTTTGTCGTCGAATTTATAGTGGCGTTTGGGGTTTCGCGGAAACCATCCGCGCTCCACCCGCTGTTCCTGTTCGAAGAGTTCTTTGATAGCCCAGAATGCGGTGAAGGAAAGTACCCCGAGAAGCGAACTTATTATCATGTCCTCGACAAAAAGAGCCGCGCCCAAAGCGGCAAGTCCCGTGAGGAGATAAATCCACCACGGACGTGTGCCGAAATAATACTCGGTTTTTATGACGATAGGGTGGCTCACACCGATTATGAGGAATGTGAACACTCCTACGAGCAGTCCTTCGAAGTTCATTTGCGTGGGCTTTTGAGTTTGGTGGTTAATCCGATTCTATGGTCAGCGGTTTGTCAATGCTTTGTTCAAGCGAAATGAGGGTTTCGGTTGATGTTACGCCTACGATTTTCTGTATCTGGTGATTGAGAAGCTCCATGAGATGTGCGTTGTCGCGTGCGTAGAGTTTCACAAGCATTGTGTACGGTCCGGTGGTGAAGTGGCATTCCACTATTTCGGGTATTTTGGAAATCTGGTCCACTACACTTTGGTATCTCGAGCCTTTGTCGAGGCTTATACCTACGAATGTGCAGGTGAGATAGCCCACAGCCTGCGGATTGACATCGTAGCGCGAGCCGGTGATTACCCCGTTTTCAATCATTTTGAGCACACGCTGGTGAACAGCTGCGCGAGACATCTGGCAAACTTTGGCTACGTCTTTCAAGGGTACGCGGGCATCGCGACCTATTATGCTTAATATCTTACGATCACTGTTGTCGATTTTCTTCTGTTTTGTTTTCATAGATTTTGGGGTTTAGTTGTTATTATGTTTGTTGTTTAACTTCATTGTCCTGTATTCGTTTGTGAATATCGCAAAGATATGAATTTTCTTTTTAATCGGTGGGTTTTGTGATAATAATATGTGTTTTTGCCGAAAAAAAGTCCTTTTTTCGTAAAAGAAAAGAGACATCTGACTAAAAAAGCTAATTCGCGCGGAAGCCGTGCGGCATGTTTTTGCATTTTTGCCTGCAGGCGGACGGATGAGTGCATAATGACGCTATAAGAAAGGTTCGGAAAAAACTTTTTTCGGGACGCGGAAAATAACACAAGGCATGTTGTAAAAAACATAAGGCATATATTTTAAAATAAGTGCCTTGTATTTCAAAATATATGCCTTGTATTTTTGACGATTATAAGTTGCTGGAAAATAAATACTTGTAAAAGGGGCATTTTTGAACCTTTTTGATGCGTAATTTTTGCCGTTTTGCAAACAAAAATGTCCCGCAAACCGTGTGGCTTGCGGGACATCCGTTTATTAGTAATAAAGGTTTACTTTACGAGAACCTTTTCTTTACCGATGATGTAAACGCCCTTCTTCAGACCGTCCTTAGCATTTGCAGCCTTAACGTTCTTCTTAACGAGCACACCGTCAACGGTGTAAACGTTAACCTTACCGGGCTTGGTTGCAACGCCTGCGTTGTTGATGTTGTTAACAAATTCACCCTTCAAGTTGAGAGTGAGAGCGGTTTCAACGCCTTCCATGTTTTTAACCTGGGCTGCGTTGATGTAACCACGCTGTCCGAATACTGCAACTTCGGTTGCCTCGGTTGAGATTACGGAGTCGCCCTTAATCAAACCGACATTGTTGGGAATGAAGGTGTAATTGAAGGTACCTACGAGACCGTTGGCATCAACGAGATCGTAGCTGTAATCGTTAGCGAGGGGCAAGAACATCTTGATAGTTTCTTTATCTGCGCCAGCATCGTTTGTTAGTTCGCCTGCAACAACTATCATAGGCTCACCGGCTGCGAAGCTTTCTTTCTGATAGAGAAGGAGCTTGCTGCCGTCCTCTGAAACGCCCTTGATGCCGTATGTCATGATGCCGTTCTCCTTGTTGGTAGCGGGAGAAACATCGCCGTCAGCACCGTAAGCGTAGGGAAGAGTGATGATGGTAGCTTCGTTGTTGTTAACATCGATTTCGAGATTTTCGATATCCTCGCCAACCGGTTCGAATGTCCATGTGGAAGGACCGTTTACAGAACTTGACCAGGTTACGAGAATCTTACGTCCGTCAGCATGCAAAGGTACTTTATTGCTGTTAGCCACCTTGTCTGCACAAGTAAGGAAGAGTGCTCCGCTCTTAGCAAGTGTAATGTGATAAGGAACGGGTTCTACCGACATGCCGCTTGTTCCGCTCTGGTTGCCATATACACCAATGTAATGACCTGTAGCACGGCTTTGGATAGCATAGCAGGGTTCGTCTTCGCCTTCTACGTTGTCCATCTTGACAAGACGCCACATAGCGTAAGGATCAGTAGCTATGTAATCCTCGCGAGAATTGTCTGCGTGGTTATAGCCACCCCATTTGATAGCATTTTCCCATTCTGACCAATAAGCATCTTTGGTAGCGTTGGTAGTAGGCGCAAGAATTACATTGCCATAGCAGAATCTGTCGTAAATACTGTTGCTTGTACCGCCGTCGCCGTCCTGATCGTAACCCGGACGCTCCTGGTCCATATTGGAAATGAGATACCACTGATTAACCTCAGGCATCTTCTGCTGGCTCTTGAATTGAGCGAATGCTTTGTTGAGAGCTTCAAGACGAGAATTGATGTCTGACTGAATAGGTTTCTCATGATCGTAAGAATCTGCTTCGTCAATTGCATCCTGCATGGTAACGAGTTCGTCAGAACTTACATCGCCCCATTCGTCGTTATCAGCAAATTTTTCAACATACTCTCTAACTGCTGCAATTCTCTCGTCGAGAGGATCTGTCTTCGGAGTGAGTTCGTCAACCTGCTTGGTGAGTTCGGTAAGCTTGTCAACTTCTTCCTGAGTAATCTCTGTGCCGTTGTTGAGTTTAGCCTTGGCAGCGTCAATGAGAGTCTTGAGTTCGTCTACGAGAGGTTTAATG
>UMGH01060464.1_pt1 | contig 25578 bp, 16 predicted proteins | sample 1965231 | NCBI WGS metagenome assembly UMGH01 (sample SAMEA4836068, study PRJEB28245) | human gut metagenome | biome: gut microbiome; material: fecal sample | place: Denmark | collected 2008 | reverse complement strand
ATCAATGAGCCATAAATGTTCATGAATTATTTTTTTGAATTGCCATAAATAAATCCCTTTCGGGGTGAGGCTGGCGCGTGAAGCATTGTTTAGTGAAGTAGGTGTTCTTTATGAGTGGTTGAAAAAAAATCGATATAATTTCGTGCAAAAAAAACTGGATTTGCAGCTATTGTTATATAACCACAAATCCAGTTTTAGGAAAAAATGACATTGTGTTTCTTTGCAAGATGCAAACTAAACGTTTGCCACACGCATAATGTCAGCAAAAACGCCTGCAGCAGTAACGGCTGCACCTGCACCATAACCTTTAATGAGCATGGGGTAGTCGTGATAACGCTCAGTGGTTAGCAAAAGAATGTTGTTGGAGCCTTCGAGGTCGTAGAGCGGATGACCTTGCGAAATTTCACGCAGCCCTACACTACCCTTTCCGTCAACCCATTCTGCCACGAAACGCCAACGTTTGTTTTCGCGTACTAAACGCTGACGCTCGGCTTCGAACTGCTTATCGAGCGATGGAAGTTGTTGCCAAAAATTATCGAGCGAACCTTCGAACAAGGCATTGGGAATAAAAAGATTGCGTTCTACATCGTCTACTTCAATTCTATACCCACTCTCGCGTGCCAAAATTACAAGTTTGCGAATGACGTCCTTGCCCGAAAGGTCGATACGCGGATCGGGCTCGCTGTAACCATTCTCTTGCGCCATTTTTACGGCACGACTCAAGGGAATGTCGGCTGAAAGTGTGTTGAATACGTAATTGAGCGTACCACTAAGCACGGCCTCGATTTTGAGTACACGATCGCCCGAGCCACGAAGGTCGTTAATGGTGCTGATGATGGGCAAGCCTGCGCCTACATTGGTCTCGAATAAGAACTTTACACCTTTTTCACGCGCAAGTTGTTTCAGTTCTTGATAACTATCGTAGGCTGACGATGCCGCTATTTTGTTGGCCGCTACAATGTTAACATTGTGCTGCAACAAACGCTTGTAGAGCGTTGCTACCTCAGGACTTGCTGTGCAATCTACAAACACGGAGTTGAAAATGTTCATTTCCTCAATTTCGTGCATCATGCGTTCTACACCACCATCACCACCTTGCTGCATTGTTTCGCGGTAATTGGCAGGGTCAATGCCATTGGCACAATAGGCTGCATGACTACGACCACTCACACCCACTATGTTGAGTTTGAGTCCTCGTTCGCGAAATAGTTTTTCGCGCTGCGCAGCAATCTGCTCGAGTAGGCTACCTCCAACAGTCCCTGTGCCGCAAATGTAAAGATTGAGTTCCTCGTGTTCGCTCAAGAAGAAACTGTCGTGAAGCACATTGATGGTTTTACGCAGCTGACTGCGGTCTACTACAAACGAGAGGTTCATCTCTTGTCCCCCCATTGCTGTGGCATTGATGCTGATACCATTGCGACCGAGCACACTAAAGAGTTGACCTGCAATGCCTGGCATGTGACGCATGCGTTCACCTACAACAGCTACACTCGATAAGCCTGTAACTAATGTTGCTGAATTCATGGCTCCATCGGCTATTTCGGCAGCAAACTCCTCATCGAGCAAAGCACAAGCTCGTTGAGCATCTTGGGGGGTGACACAAAGTGTGGTGCTGGTTTCGGATGAATTTTGCGCAACCATAAACACACTAATACCGCCATCGCCTAAGGCTGTAAAGATGCGACGGTTCACACCTATAACACCTACCATTGCTGGACCACTCACGGTTACGGTGCAAGTGTCGCTCACTGACGAAATACCACGAATGGGACGCCCACTGGGGGCTGCGTTGCGACGAATAACACTATATTTGCCTTCAGGACAGAAGGTGTTTCTGACGTAGATAGGAATGTTTTTTTGACAAACGGGATAGATGGTAGGGGGATAAACAACCTTGGCTCCGAAGTTACAAAGTTCCATTGCCTCGGCATACGACAATTCATCGATGGTGAAAGCTCCGGGAATGATGCGTGGGTCGGCAGTCATAAAACCATCTACATCGGTCCAAATCTCTAAAGCCTCAGCATTAAGCGCTGCTGCAAGGATTGAGGCGGTGTAGTCTGAACCACCACGCCCCAGATTGGTTGTTCTGCCATTTTCAACATCCTGGGCTATAAAGCCTCCCATCACAGCTACTCCTTTACTGAACGAAGCAAAGGTTTGTTTTACCAACTTGTTGGTTGCATTAAAGTCTACAAGGTGTTTGTCGGACTTATGTTCGGTTTTTATGAACTTACGCGAATCGTAGTGTGTGGCACCTGTAATGAGTTGGGCTACTATTTCGGACGAGATGCGCTCGCCATATGCTACAATAGCATCGGATGTTTTGGGCGTGAGGTCTTGTATCAAACATACGCCATGAAGAATGCTGCGCAACTCATCGAGCAAGGTGTCGACGCGCTGAAGTAATGGAGAACGTTTGCTATCATCTATCACTTGGTTAATCAACTCGTGATGACGCTGCACAAGTGCATTGAGCTGTGCCACATAACTCTCGTCGCCCTTTGCTGCGAGATGGGTGAGTGTTAATAGTTGGTCGGTTACACCACCCAAAGCTGAAACTACAACAATGACAGGCGAACCTGCTTGCTCTATTATTTTTTTTACGAACTGAATGGACGTTGCCGTTCCGACTGACGAACCACCAAATTTAAGTACTTTCATTGAATTGTTTTTGGTAGAAAGTTGTTTTTAAAAAAGTTAGAGGGAGGTAGAAGTTTTGACTTCTAACTTCCTCTAAAAATTTCTTCAAACTCCCCTAACTTTCTTTCTTAAAAAAACTACAATTTTACCTTACGTTTAGCTGCTTTCGACTCATTTTGTAGGCGGTCGAGAGCAGTAACGACATACACATATTTGCTTTTTCCGCCAGCATAAGGCAAGCGGTAGCAAGTGTTAGGGGTAATGTCAACTATATGTTCGGGATTGAACAAATCGATGCGTTCGCCCTTAGCAAAACGATACACAACATAGTTATGTGCCTTGTCCATTTCCTTGCTATCTTTTGGAGCTCGCCAAAAAAGGTAGTAACCATTAGGCATCCACTTGGCTTTGAGTTTTAGCGGTTTGCCAGGGGCATTGCTATCGATAAAGGGGAAAAGAGGCTGCAAGGCGGGGGTGCGATGGTAAACCTTTTGCAAGGCGGTGGCGTAGTTACCCTCATTGCGTACCACGGCTGCCGAATACCAAAGGCAACTGCCTTGAATGCCACGCAAAGAACGCTGGAGGCGGAACTTCTCATCCATTTGGTTGATTTGCGGATTCTTAAGGTCGGCTGCACGCACAGTGCGCTCCACGTCTTGACCTATAAAAAGCGGACGTCCACCAGCAAAACGACTCCACCACTTAATAAGTTCATCGTAGTCGGCTGCTTTGTGTCCGATTTCCCAATAAATTTGCGGAATACTATAGTCAACCCATCCTTGGTTTATCCAATAAAGCACATCGGCATAAAGATTGTCGTAGTTTTGCAAGCCATTTGTTTTGGAACCTGGAAGATTCGAACCTGGGGTGGCATTGTGATAAATGCCAAACGGACTAACGCCAAACTTTACCCATGGCTTTACGGCGCGAATGCTATCGTGCATGGCCTTCATGAAAAGATTGACATTGTAGCGACGCCAATCGTCGATATTGTTAAAGCCATTTTTGTGCGTTTCGTAGGTGCGCTCGTCAGGAATTGACACCCCTGCAACGGGATAAGGATAAAAATAATCGTCCATGTGCAAGCCATCCACATCATAACGACGCACAATGTCGGCTGCTATTCTACAAATATAATCGCGATTAACATCTAACCCTGGGTCGAAAATATAAAGTCCGTCGTACTCAAAAAAGCGTTCGGGATGTTTTACATAAGGATGTGTCACCGAAAGCTCTTTGGTGGTTTTGGTTTTGGCACGGAAGGGGTTTATCCAAGCATGAAGTTCCATGCCACGCTTATGACACTCGTTGACCATCCAAGCCAAGGGGTCCCAATAGGGATTGGGAGGTGTGCCTTGTTTACCTGTAAGGAAACGGCTCCAAGGCTCATAAGGTGAAGCATACAAGGCATCCGCCTCGCCACGCACCTGAAAGATGATGGCGTTAACGCCACACTCCTTCAACACATTGAGTTGATGAGTGAGGTTTGCCTGCATTTGGTCGCGGCTCATGCCTTGAAACTGTCCATTAATTATCTGAATCCACGCCCCACGAAATTCACGTTTGGGCAAGACTTGCTGTGCTACTATCATGGGAAGTAACAACGTGGCAAGCAAAAATAAGGTAAGTATACGTTTCATTAACTGATATTATGCTGGGTTTTGGCTTATGCAAAGTTAGTGCAAGGCGAGAGCAATATAAAATAAAAAGCCAAGGGGATTTTTATTTTTATTGCCGAGCCGCAGCCTAACTTGGCTTGCGCAAAGTTAGTGCAAGGCGAGAGCAATATAAAATAAAAAGCCAAGAGATTTTTATTTTTATTGCCGAGCCGCAGCCTAACTTGGCTTATGCAAAGTTAGTGTTTTTTTATGAGAGCATACCCTCATGCCCACATTTTTTGCACACAAAGTAAAAATGTGATGATTTTCGAAGTCATAATAGATAAAAATTATATACCTTTGCTCACTATGAACAAGATGAATGCCGACATAAAGAAAGTTTCGGTAGTGATGTGCACTTACAATGGTGAGCGTTTTTTGCGCGAACAGCTTAATTCTATTCTTGCACAAGACTACCCTTTGTACGAAATTATTGTACAGGACGACCGATCGACCGACGACACATGGGATATTCTGAAATCCTATTGTGCCGCCCATCCTAACTTGTTCAAAATCTATCGGAACGAAGAACAGTTGGGCTTTAATCGAAACTTTCACACTGCCATGATGCGAGCCAAAGGCGACATGATTGCTATCAGCGACCAAGACGATATTTGGTTTGACAATAAGATACGTCTGCAAGTGGAGAAAATAGGGGAGGCAGATTTATGTTTTTCGGATTACTATACGGACGAAACGTATACGCTACCTCTTAAAAATTACATTTCGCCACGCACAGACTTTGAACACATCATCTTTTACGATTGCACACCTGGACACACCATGTTGCTGAAAACGGAGTTTCTAAAAAGCATTAAGCTATGGGACTATACCATTTTTTACGATTGGTGGCTCAGTGTGCATGCTTTGATGGGCAACGGATTGGTTAAGGTGGAAGAAGCACTGAATTGGCACCGACATTATGCAGGTTCTGTAACAACACGCGTACCTAAAAAGGGATTTTTTGAACCCGTGGCTCACCCTACTTGGCAACCTTACGTGTGGGGCTACATACACCGCTTACGCTTGTTGCGTAAACGCAACTTCCGTTTTTTCTATCAATACATCAGCCAACACACTGATGCCAAACGTTTGCCTGTACCCGCTAAATTGGCACAACTCATGACAAGCCGAAAGCCTTTTGCACTGCTCAGACTTTGCTGTCTGTGCTGCAAATATTACGACCGCGTGTACCCAGGAAAGCCACATGGCATTTCAGGACGCATTCATGGCTTTTTCTATCCTATGATTTCGGCTTACGGAAACGACTTGTTCAATCTTGAAAAATAAACAGGTAAGAAAATAAGCTCTGAGGCTCTATTTTCTGACTGTTGCTTTTTTCTCAACCTCTGATAAATTCAAAAAATATGATACGCAATATAGCCATTGTGCTAGCAGGCGGTGTTGGAAGCCGTCTGGGGCTGAGCACTCCCAAACAATTCTTTAAGGTGGCAGGCAAAATGGTCATTGAACATACGCTCGACACCTTTGAACGCAATCCGCACATCGACGAAATTGCCGTTGTGTCGAATCCCGTTTATGTATCGGATGTGGAAAACATCGTTTTGCGCAACGGGTGGAAAAAAGTGAAAAAGATTTTGAAGGGAGGCAAAGAGCGCTACGACTCAAGCCTTTCTGCTATTCATGCCTACGAAGGCGGTGAGGAAGTAAACTTGGTGTTTCACGATGCCGTGCGTCCGCTGGTGTCACAACGCATCATTGATGATGTATGTGAAGCACTCAAAACCTACGAGGCTATTGATGTAACAGTTCCTGCTGTTGACACGATAATCGAAGCTGAGGGCGACCATATTGCATCTATCCCCGACCGTTCGCGCTTGCAACGTGGACAGACACCACAAGCTTTCCGTCTTTCTGTGATTAGCGAGGCTTACAAACGTGCCTTTAAAGACCCTGACTTTAAAGTAACCGACGACTGCGGCGTGGTGGTAAAATACATGCCCGAGGTACCTGTACACTTAGTGGCAGGCGAAGAGAGCAACATGAAACTGACTTATAAGGAGGACACTTTCTTACTCGACAAGCTCTTTCAACTACGTGGGTCGCAAGCTCCCGAAACTCTCGATAAGAATAAACTCAACGGACGTGTGGCTGTGGTGTTTGGCGGTTCGTATGGCATTGGAAAAGATATTGTTGACGAATTGCGCAATGCTGGCACACGAGTACATAGTTTTTCGCGATCACTCACAAAAACAGATGTGGGCAACCGCAAGGATGTGGCACGTGCACTAAAGGAGGTGTTCGACAAAGAAGGACAAATTGACTACGTAATTAACACGGCAGGTGTGCTTAACAAAGAACCGCTCTGCGCAATGGATTATGGCATTATTCAAGCTGCTGTGCAAACCAACTATATGGGTACGGTGAATGTGGCTATTGAGGCTTATAATTATCTGAAGGAAACGCAAGGTCAACTCATATTCTTTACCTCAAGCAGCTACACACGTGGACGAGCCTTTTATAGCATCTACTCATCGACCAAAGCTGCCATTGTTAACTTTGTGCAAGCTGTGGCTCAAGAGTGGGAATCGGTGGGTATTCGCGTTAATTGCATCAATCCAGAACGCACTAAAACACCGATGCGTATTAAAAACTTTGGCATTGAACCCGACGACACACTCCTGCGCTCGGAGGTTGTAGCTGATGCTACGGTGCGCTGCCTGTTGGCTGACTACACAGGACAGGTGATTGACGTTAAAAGAAGCAATAAGTAAAAAAAAGGGCTGGCACCAATCGACTCTACAGAGCATTAGCTTGCCACACACCCAACTATTCATTTTACAAACAAGTCATGGACAATTCTGCGCTTAAACAATATCTTGAAAGCCATCGTCGCGCTGTACAACTCAAACAACTCGACATTTTAAAGGAGATAGACACGATTTGCCAACGTAATCACATTGACTATTGGTTAGATGGTGGCACTATTTTAGGTGCCGTACGCCATGGAGGTTTTATCCCTTGGGACGACGACATTGATATTGCAATGCGACTGGAAGACTTGCCACGCTTTGTGAAAGCAGCACGTTGCGAATTGCCCGAACATCTCTATATTCAAACTCCCGATACCGACCCTAACGTGCGTTTGCCTATTTATAAGGTGCGCGATACAAACTCGTTCTTGGTGGAAGGAGGCGATGACTTTGCACGTGCTTATGGTAAGGGATTGTATGTTGACATTTTCCCCATGATTCCCTATCCAAGCTGCTCTAAAGCATTTATCAAACGCATTACTAAAGGCTACTGCCGCGCCAATGCCATTCTGAGCAGTCAACACTATTACTCGTGGCGCTCGTTTGCCGAATTCTTTTATTTTGGACTAAAACGCGCTTGCTGCAAATGGGCGTGGAACATAGCATGCTTGTTGAAGAATAAGGGAGAGTTTACGTCGAACACGCTCAACAACAATGGCTATGGCATTATGCACCGCACAGACAGCATTTTCCCTACGAATCGCATAAAGTTTGAAGACTGCATGTTCAATGGTCCTGCCAATCCCGATGCTTACCTCACCGATCTGTATCGTAACTACATGCAACTACCCCCCGAGGACAAACGCGGTGGACACGCTGTGTTCTATGCAGAAAGTTTGAAATAATCTTTAAGCTAATACACCTATATATATATGGATATATCTGTTCTCATCCTATTCTTCAACCGCCCCGAAGTGTTGAAGCCTGTGTTCGACGAAGTGCGAAAGGCACAACCAGCACGTCTATTCCTCTATCAAGACGGACCTCGAGGTGAACGCGACATGCCAGGCATTGAGGCTTGCCGCAAAATTGTGGAACAAATAGATTGGCCTTGCGAGGTACACCGCATGTTTCAAGAAAAAAACTATGGCTGTGACCCCTCTGAGTTTATCTCACAACGCTGGGCTTTTTCGCAAGTTGACAAGTGTATTGTGCTTGAAGATGATGACGTGCCTACGCAGTCGTTCTTCCGTTTCTGCAAGGAGATGCTCGACCGCTATGAAAACGACGACCGCATTGGCATGATACAAGGTTGTAACTTTGAAGAGCGAACCGATGATGCTGATGATGCCGACTACTTTTTTAGCACAAACTTCTGCATTTCGGGGTGGGCTTCATGGAGCCGCGTCATTAACCAATGGGATGAGCACTACACTTGGCTTGACGAACCGCGCACGGTTGAACGCTTAGAACAGTTGATTGAGGAACGTAAATTGCGCAACGATTTCTTACCTATGGCTCGCGCACACAAAGCAAGCGGAAAGGCTTATTACGAAACCATCTTCATGGCGCACTTATTGCTCAACTCACAGTTGGCTATTGTGCCGCGCCTGAACTTGATTAACAACATTGGGGTAATGGAAGATTCGGTTCACTTCTCGGGCGGTGTGCAATTATTGCCCTCGGGCTATCGTCGATTCTTCACCATGAAACGCTATGACTTAAACTTTCCCTTGCGCCATCCTAAACACATTTTGGAACACGTGCGCCATCGACAACGCGTTTATCGCATCGCTGGGTGGCGTCATCCTTGGATTAAGGTGTGGCGATCGTTCGAGGAACTTTATCTCAATATGCGCCACGGACAATGGAAGGCTATTTTTAAGGCTATTAAAAAGCGTATAGGCATTTTGCTTCACGGAAAAAAATTCCATTGATTTTTTAAACTCCTTCATATGCTAAGGCTTCAACAGCTAACTACTGGCTACGGAAAAAAAGTGGTGAGCAGCCAACTCTGTGCCACCTTACCTACAGCATCACTCACGGTGCTGATGGGCACGAACGGAGCGGGCAAAAGCACGTTGCTACGCACTTTGGCTGGATTTATTAGTCCGCTAAACGGAAACATTCTGTATGGCACAAAAGACATTACGAACCTCAACCCACGCGAATTAGCTAAAACCCTAAGTGTGGTTTTAACCTTCCGTCCTGAAGCCAACGCACTGACAGCAAAGCAGGTTGTTGAAATGGGACGTATGCCTTATGCCCAATTCTTTACACGTAACACTGCTGCCGACACACAAGCCGTTGACCAGGCGTTGCAACTCACACAAACACAAGGTTTGGCACACCGATATGTAAACACTTTGAGCGATGGCGAGCGACAAAGGGTGTTTATTGCCAAAGCCTTGGCACAAGACACGCCCATCATCTTACTGGATGAGCCTACGGCTTTTCTCGATTTCCCCACAAAAGTTCATACACTAAAATTACTCAGCTATTTGGCGCATTCAAAGGGAAAAAGCATTCTTCTATCTACCCACGATGTGGAACTTGCCCTACGCTTTGCCGACAATTTGTGGCTACTCAACTCGAGCGGAATTGTGAGCGGCACGCCTTCTCTACTCTCAAGCGAGGGTGCTATTGCACAATTCTTTGCACGCGACGGATTACACTATAATCATAGCCAAATGCGTTTTGAATTTTAAGATAAGGGTGGTTCTAAAAATTCTGATAAGTTGATTTGTGCCCTATCGCGTGTGTATTTTTGTTAGTGAACGAAGGAGCATAGCGGGCTATGTGACTGAGCGAACTGACAAAAAGACACATGCGAGAGGGTGCAAAGCAACTATCAGAATTTTTAGAATATTAAAATCAGAATTTTTAGAACCACCCATAACTCAATAAAGACAATGATAGTCTGCATTGCAGAAAAACCCAGCGTGGCACGCGATATTGCCAATATACTTGGAGCCACGCAGCAACACCAAGGATATCTTGAAGGAAACGGTTATCAAGTGACTTGGACCTTCGGTCATCTTTGCGAACTTAAATACCCCGAGGACTACACGCCTTTATGGAAACGGTGGAGCCTCGGGGCTTTGCCCATGGTGCCTCCCCGCTTTGGCATCCGTTTGAAAAACGACCAAGGTGTGCAAAACCAATTTGCAATCATCGAGAAACTCATGCAAAAGGCTGAACGCATCATCAACTGTGGTGATGCCGGACAAGAGGGTGAACTCATTCAGCGATGGGTTATGCAAAAGGCGGGAGCTACATGCCCCGTTGACCGTTTATGGATTTCATCACTTACTGAAGAGAGCATACGCGAGGGCTTTTCCACTCTTAAGCCTCAGGATGACTACAAGTCGCTCTACGAAGCTGGGCTTTGTCGCGCCATTGGCGATTGGCTATTGGGCATGAATGCTACACGACTCTACACCATTAAGTATGGTGGCGGATATGGAGCACCACCCCTTTCTATCGGTCGTGTGCAAACTCCCACATTGGCACTGATTGTGCGTCGACAACTTGAAATTGAAAACTTTAAGCCCGAACCCTATTGGGTGCTTACCACCCAATATCGCGACGTGACATTTAACGCCATTATGGCTGACCCCAACGAAGACGAAGAGGTCACAGCTGAAGGCGAAACTGCCGACAAAAAGAAGACTGCCGCACCCACACGACGTGGTTATACCACGGAAGAAGAAGGACGTGCTGCCCTTGAAAAAATTAAGAATGAGCCTTTTGTGGTAAACTCCGTAGAAAAGAAGCGTGGTACCGAACAACCGCCTCGCCTCTTCGACCTTACCTCACTACAAGTGGATTGCAACAAAAAGTTTGGTTACTCTGCCGACCAAACCTTGCAACTCATACAAGCTCTCTACGAAAAAAAGGTGACTACCTATCCGCGTGTTGACACCACCTATTTATCCGATGACATTTACCCTAAATGTAAGAACATTCTTAATGGCGTAAGTGGTCAATATGGTGAATTACTCGCGCCCTTACGCGGGGCTCAGTTACTGAAGCGCAAAAAGGTGTTCGACTCTTCAAAGGTTACTGATCACCACGCCATTATTCCCACAGGAGTTGCAGCCAACAACCTCACCGACATGGAGCGCAACGTCTACGACCTTGTGGTACGTCGCTTCATCATGGTGTTCTATCCCGACTGTAAATTTGCCACAACTACCGTACAAGGACAAGCTGCCGACGTGCAGTTTAAAACCTCAGGCAAAGTTATTCTTGAACCAGGTTGGAGAGCCGTACCATCTTCGGCTGCTAAAATCACTACTACTGCTGTTGATGAAGACGAAAAGAAAGATGATGCCGAACGCACCTTGCCCGACTTCATTAAGGGCGAAAGCGGACCGCACATCCCCGACTTGGCACAAAAAATGACGCAACCTCCTAAATATTACACCGAAGCAACCTTGCTGCGGGCTATGGAAACTGCAGGCAAAACAGTGGACAACGAAGAACTGCGCGATGCTATGAAGGAAAATGGCATTGGACGTCCATCTACGCGTGCAGCTATCATCGAAACACTCTTTCGCAGACAATACATTCGCCGACAACGCAAAACAATTTTAGCCACTCCAACAGGCATTGAACTCATATCGCTCATCAAAGAAGAACTCTTAAAAAGTGCCGAACTCACTGGCTTGTGGGAGAAGAAATTGCGTCAAATTGAACACCACGAATATAGTGCGACTCAATTTATCAGCGAGCTCAAAGTGATGGTTACAGACATTGTAAAACAAGTGCTGCAAGACAACAGCAATCGACACGTCACACAGCAAGCCCCCACTGCACCGCTCAAAATTAAAGCTTTAGCCGATGCAGCTGACGCTAAAGCTAAAGCCGAAGCCAACGCAAAGAAACAAACTGAAGCCAAGCCACGCAAACGCATCATTCGCGCAGGCAGCATCTGCCCTAAGTGTGGACAAGGCAAAGTTATTAAAGGTAACACTGCCTATGGTTGCTCACGTTGGAAAGAGGGATGTGATTGGCGCAAGCCATTTAAATAATTAGCAGTTAGGGGATACTAAAAATTCTGACTTTTAAATTCTAATAAGGGTAGTGGCGGAAGTAGACCTGGAGGAAGACCTCGGTAAATCCCTTATTATATATATATGTGTAATTGCTCAACCAATAAGGCGCAGCAATTACACATTCTTTTTTCTCCGTTTTGTCACAACATCGTTGTAAACCTGTTGCAAAGCACAAGATGTACAACAAGATGTACAACAGGTGTAAAAAAATAAAACTCGTAGAAACGGTTTTTGAGAAATGCTCGGTGGGCAAACAAACTTTTTTTCGTACTTTTGCGCGTGCTTACGCAAACGCAAGTAATCGCCCCACATGAAATATTCTGAATAGAAACGAGGTCTTATACGAAACAGATTTATGCGCACATATTGGAATTATAACAAAAAGCTGCAAACCATCGATGAATGGGCACCCGATTGCTGGGTACAAGTTACTTGTCCCACTCCCGAGGACGAGGATTTTTTGATTAACGACCTTAAAATTCCCGACTATTTTTTAGATGACATTCGAGATAAAGACGAACGCTCACGTTATGAATATGACGAGGGGTGGTCGCTCATCATCTTGCGCATACCTTATGTAAAAGAAGTAGCCTCGCGCACTCCCCACACCACCATCCCTATGGGTATAATTCTGAACAAAGGCATTTGCGTAACCGTGTGCAACTACGAAACCAACATGATGATTGACTTTGTGTCGTACCAACAAAAGCGCAACCAAGGCTTCACCGACTCTGTCGACTTGGTGTTCAGACTCTTCCTTTCGTCAGCTGTGTGGTACCTAAAACGACTCAAGCAAATCAACATTTTGCTTGAAGAAGCTAAACGCAATCTCGACCGTCAAATTGACAATGAAGACCTGATAGGACTATCGCGTTTGCAAGACAGCCTCACATACTTCATCACCTCAATTCGTGGTAACGAGACCTTGCTTTCTAAACTAAAGTTTAAACTCCCCGTCGATGAATTGGACGCAGACCTCATTGAGGATGTAACCATTGAGATGAATCAGGCACGCGAAACAACCAACATCTACACCAACATCCTCGACTCAACAATGGAAACCTACGCCAGCATTATTAACAACAACATGGCAGGCGTGATGAAACAAATGACCTCCGTTTCCATCATCCTAATGTTTCCCACACTTATAGCCAGTATCTTTGGCATGAACCTCATCAATGGCATGGAAGCTGTGTGGTGGGGATTTCCCGTGGTAATTATTGCCTCAATCGTTGTAACTGGCATCTTCTATGGTCTCTTCCGTTGGAAGGCATGGATATAAGTAGGTATTCAAAATAATTTCGAACACCTACTTTAAGAGCGCAAAAAGCACACTTATCCCACCAAACACACCATTTTACACAAATTGCACAAAAGTTTTAACAAAAAAGTTTGGCTACTCAACTAATATTGTGCAAATTTGCGGTCTAACTATGCGCTATAAATGCGCTATAAAACTTACACGAACGATCCTATCCTAACTTATTATGGACGAAATTAAAAACACTGCTGAAGTAGAAGAACAGAAGGTAAATGCCGCAGAGGCTGCTTCAGTTGAGAACAATGTGGAAAACGCTGCCCCTGCAGCCGAAGCCAACGAAACAGAAAACACTGACAACGCCAAGCAAGCCAATCCCACCACCAAGGCTGAAGTGATTGAACGCTTGAAGGAAATTGTATATAATGGCGGAAACGTGGAACGCACAGAGCTGGACCACCTAAAAATGCTTTATTATCGTTTTCACAATGCCGACGTTACCGCTGCACGCGATAAATTTGTGGAAGAAGGCGGTAAGGCTGAGGACTTTATGCCCGCTCCCGACACCGACGAAGAGAACTTTAAAGCACAGCTCTCGCTCATTCGCGAACTCCGCAACAAAGCGGCCGAAGAGGCTGAAAAAGAAAAGCAGAACAACCTAAAGCGTAAGCAAGAGATTATTGAACGCATCAAAGAACTTGCCGCTACCCCCGAGGATGCCGACAAAGGCTATAACGAGGTAAAGGAATTGCAGGCTGAATGGAAAGAAATTAAGCTTGTTCCCGCTGAAAATGCTACCGAACTTTGGAAGAACTATCAGCTCTACACCGAGCAGTTCTACGACCAATTGCGTTTAAACCACGAAATGCGTGCTTACGACTTCAAGAAGAATCTTGAAATTAAGACCCATCTTTGTGAAGCTGCCGAGAAATTGGCTGACGTTGAGGACGTAATTTCTGCCTTCCACCAGTTGCAAAAGTTGCACCAAGAATATCGCGAAACAGGTCCTGTAGCCAAGGAACTTCGCGACGAAATTTGGAAGCGATTCAAAGATGCCTCAACCCTCATCAATAAGCGTCACCAAGACCACTTTGAAGCCATCAAGGCTCAAGAGGAAGAGAACTTGCAAAAGAAAACAGAGCTTTGCCAAAAGGTTGAAGCTTTAGTTTTCGACGATTTAAAGACCTACGCTCAGTGGGAAGAAATGACCAAGCAGGTGCTTGCAATGCAAGCCGAATGGAAAACCATTGGCTTCACACCGCGCAAGGTCAACAACGAGATTTTTGAGCGTTTCCGCATGGCTTGCGACCGATTCTTCCAAGCCAAGACTGCTTACTTCAAGGCAAACCGCGAGAAGCTCAATGCAAACCTCACTGCCAAGAATGCGCTCATTGAAAAGGCTGAAGCCTTGAAAGACAGCACCGATTGGGGAGCTACTACAAACAAACTCGTTGAATTGCAAAAAGAGTGGAAAACCATCGGTCCCGTAGCTCATAAGGTGTCTGATGCGGTTTGGAAGCGCTTTAACGATGCTTGCAACTATTTCTTCGAAAAGAAGAACGAAGCTACCGCTGGACAGCGCAAAGAAGAAGAAGCCAACTTGGAACTCAAGAAAAACGTGATTGCTGAACTCGAGAAGTTGGTAGAAAACGCTGGCGAAAACCTCTTGCAGAGTGTGCGCGACTTGCAGGCTCGTTGGAACGAGATTGGTCATGTACCTTACAGCAAGAAGGAAAAAATGTATCGTCGCTACCGCGAACTCTGCGACAAAATCTATGGTACACTCCACGAAAATGCTGGTAAGCGTCGCATGGAGAACTTCCGCAAAAATGTTGCTGAAAAGGGAGGTTCAGAACTCACACGCGAGCGCAACCGCTTGCAAGGTGCTTTTGATGCCAAGAAGCAAGAAATTCAGACCTACGAAACCAACATCACCTTCTTCCGCTCAAGTTCAAAGAAAGGCAACTCACTCGTAGCCGATATCGAAAAGAAGGTTGAACGCCTGAAGGAAGAATTGCAAGAAATTAGCCAGAAAATCAAAGCCGTTTCTGAAAAGATAAAGGCTGAGAAGGAAGCATAAACATCCCCCATACATCCTAAAAAAGGATATGAAACAGAATAAATCCGTTTCATATCCTTTTTTTGTATACAAGTAGATTTCAAAAAAACACTAAACCATTTTAGCGTCTTTATCCTCTTTGCTTTTAACCATCTGCATCAATTTGTTGTCCACATAATTTTGAAGTTCGGGAGCGTTCACAATCTTCACATCATTATACAACCCCAAAATAAAACGGGCAACACCCTCGTAACCACAAACATAAGTTTCGAGCAACTGATAGTTACCACCCTCTTCAAGCGACAGTTCACGCTGTGCATCAGGATAAGAGCGAAGCAACCAGGCAGTAGCCTCCCTTGTGAGCAACAATGACACAGGAGTGCGCTGCTCGCCCGAACAACCAAAGAGGTCCGTATAGCAAGGCACATGTTCATTTTTATTCGACCACAAAAGGTCGAAAGGCTCTACACTTTCCACATGGTCCAACTTGAACGTGCGGTTCGTCTTACTTGTAAGGTCAAAACAGCGCACCTCATTCGTTGTAGCCATAAAGATGTAAGGCTCAACAATATAGTTGTTAACAGACTGATTATTCTCGTCACGATAATTCTTAAACAACGCCACACGCTCCTCGCGGATGCAACGATAAACCTGGCAAAGATTAAATGCCATAAGGTTATTCACGCCATGTCGCGACAGCGCCTCAATGTCATAAAGATGCGCCATTTTATCGCGCAAGCGTCGCATCTCGGGCGAGTTATCGTAGATAGAGTTAATAGAACGGGCAATGGTAAGCGCCTCCTCTTCAGTAAACTGCAAACCCTTTACCAAATCCTGTAAAAAAGCCGACTCGTGATCAATGCGATAAATTTGACCTTCTTTTTTAACGATAAAGCCCATATTCCTAAACGCATCTACATATCGGTAAATCGAACGACGACTTATGCCAATCTGCGCACTCACTTCGTCAATCGTCAACCTACGATTTTGTGTGAGTATAAGCATCAAGCGCAACTGGCGTGCTAACTTTTCAAGTTCCATTATTTTTTCTCGTTTTTTAGGACAGTTTCAACCAACTTGCCTAAGCCTACTAAATTTACGACAGACTTTACATAGCCTTTTTATACTATCCCATATTCATGCTTTATTTCAAGTTGCGAAATTACTAACTTTTTCGAACATAGACCACCCTATTCAGCATGCTGATAGTAAAAAAAATACCATTTTATCTTATAGAAAGACAAATCCCGTGCTTATGTTTCTAAAATGTTGTACTTTAGCCTACAATTAACATCTAAAATCAATCTGAATACAATACATGAGCGCTGCCTTAAAAAACATATTATTTCTAATCGCTTCAACCCTCATAGGTGTAGCCTTAATGTACGGCGTATACCGAGGCTTCGACTTTTCAACCTTAGGAACCTTTTTTACAAAGCGTTCCAACTACGTTTGGGTTGTAGCGGCATTAGCCATTGGCATTTTAGCCAATGTTTTTCGTTCGCTACGTTGGCACATGTTGCTCGATGCAGCGCACATCCAAACCACCCGTCGCAGAGCCATCGAACTTATGTTCATATCCTATCTCATCAACAGCGTAACCCCTCGTTTAGGCGAGCTCACCCGTTCTTTACTCGTAAAGCGTGGCGATGCCCAAGTGTCAACACGCGCCTTTGGCACAGTGGTCATCGAAAAAGCAGCCGACATTATTTGTCTACTACTCGTCGTAGGACTCACCATTACCTTGCGTTGGCACAACACCATATCATTGGTACACAACCTAACCGAAGGCTTAACATGGATGGTACCCAACTACGGCTTCTACATAGCAATAGGTTGTGGAATTTGTTTACTCGTTGGCATAACATTTAAACTATGGTGGAAACATGTGCACAACTTTATGCAAAACCTTTGGGTTGGCATCAGTGCCGTGGCACACCTAAAGAGCCCATTGAGTTTTTCAGCCCTGTGTTTAGCCATTTGGACCTGTAACTTTCTGCAACTCTACCTATTGGTACCCTGCTTTTGCGAAATGACAGACATTGGTTTAGCCGATACCCTACACGTATTTGCCGCAACCAGTGTAGGCGTACTCCTCCCCACCCCAGCAGGAGCAGGTCCATGGCACTTTGCCATTGTTAAAACCCTCACCTCGGTCTACGGCATTGCCAAAAGTGTTGCACAATCCTATGCACTTATCACCCACGGACTAAAAACCATGCTTGTTATGCTACTCGGCATACTTGGCTACGCCAGCTATTACCGCGAAGTTTGGCTGTGGATGAAACAAGCAATAAGTAATAAGTATTAAGTAATAAGTATTAAGTATTACATTCTATTGAGGTTTTCATGCGCTAACCCAATCCCAAAGGGTAAATCTGGATTAAGTATTACATTCTATTGAGATTCTCATGCGCTATTAAATAAGGAGTCCCCCTCCCAAGTTCTTCCATCCCCCCAAAAATAATCGTAAGATGAAAAAGATATTATCCTTAATGGTATGGCTCGTGCTTGCAGCCAGTGCATCAGCTCAAAGCTACAACAGTTTGTGGAAACAAGTGCAAACAGATGCCGAAAACGATTTACCCCAATCAGCCATCAAGAGCATACAACGCATTTACAACAAAGCACTCGATGAGAAGAATGAGGCGCAAATGCTACGCTCCATGCTCATGTTGCGCACTTATGGCTACGAAATTTCGCCCGATACAGCACAAGTTTATACCAACCGCATAGAGGCATTGCTAAAAACCGAAACGCGCCCCGTCATGCAAGCACTGCTACATGCAGCCTTGGCGCAATGCTACGCCAAGCGCAACTTCAGCGACGACAACCTTACAGCAAACGAAAAGCGTCAAAAAGCAGATGCACATTTCAAATCCTCAATAACCCAGCCCGAAGTCTTGGCAAACTGTCAAACCGACACCTATAAGCCCCTCTTTACCTTAGGTGCAGCCAGTGCATACTTTCACAACGATTTATTACAAATTCTGCTCGACAGCTACATCAACCAAGGCAATCTCACACCACGCGAAAAAACGGATTTACTCCAACGCATGGCAGATTTTTACAAGCAACGTAAGCAATATGATGCAGCTGCATGGCTCGACCTACGCGCCGTTGAAGCACAATACGGTGCATCCTTTCGCATCAAAGGTCGCATTGAAGACCATGCAAAATACAAAAGTCTAATAGCCCTAACACAAACCTACGGCAACACCCAAATCGTGGTTGAAGTTTACAATGCCATTACCCAACTCTATCAACATTACACCCCCACCTCAGTCGCTGCAGCACACAACGACAGTGTGCTTTATGCTTGGGCCGAGAAGGGGAGCAAACGCTTCAGCGAACAATTAGGCAACACACTGCGCAACTTCATGCTACAACTCACACAGCCCGCAGCAACAGTTCACGACATCGACAACTGCGCATATCCTGGCAGCACACACACGCTAACCTATCAGCTACGCAATCTTCAATCAGCCGAACTAAGAGTTGTGCGCCTTTTCAACTCGCAAGTGCAATTACAATCTTACAACAGCAAACTTAAAGATTTGGCTAAAAAACAAAAGCCCCTTAGCACCCTCCCACTCACCGCATTACAAAACACCCCTGCCTACGCATGGAACAAAGGTGAAACCACATTCCAAGTTCCCAACCTTCCAGGCATCTATTATGTTGAAATTCTGCACAAAGGCAAACACCTAGCAGGACAAACCTTAACAGTAACTGCGCTAACAGCCCTAAAATTTGCTACCCCTAACGGAAACAATCGCATAACAGTGGTTGACACACGCAGCGGAAAACCCGTGATTGGCGCAAAAGTCATAGCCTATAAACTATCGAAGAATAATAAATACGTACGTCAAAAAACATACCCAACCAACCCACAAGGCACAGTCTTTCTGAAAACAGAAGGACGCGACCCTTATGCCTATGCCCTTGCCTACAATCACGATGAATCTGCCAATTTGTTCTACCTCTCCGATTTAGCTTATTGGGAAAACGCCTCCAACCAGACCCAAACTACCGTGCAACTTTACACCGACCGCGCCATCTACCGTCCAGGGCAACAAGTGCAATTTTCGGGCATAGCCTTCAGTCGTCAATCCGACAACTACCAAGTAGTACCCCATTTCGAAGCTACCGTGAAACTCTACAACGTCAATGGCAAGGAGACAGACGCCCTCATGCTACGCACCGACTCCATGGGCACATTTAGTGGCAGTTTCACTTTACCCACACAATGCCTTCCAGGTCAATTCCGTCTGTCGCTCAACCAAGGCAGTATCAACGCCACCACCTATATTCGGGTTGAAGCATACAAACGTCCCACATTCACCGCCACAACCCAGCCCCTAAAAACAGCCTACGCATTAGGCGACACCCTACAAGTAACAGGCAAAGCCCAAACTTACAGCGGTATCCCCGTGAGCCATGCACGTGTGCAATATCAAGTCAACCGCTCAGCGTGGTTCTTTTGGAATGACGAAGACTTCGAACCTCAGTCAGGCGAAACAACCACCAATGCCGAAGGTAGCTTTACACTCCCCATTTGGCTTGCCCCAACCACTCAGGCAGAAAACTCTCTCCGTTACAATCGTTACACCTACACCGTGAGCTACACCGTGACTGCTGAAAATGGCGAAACCACTCAAGGTTCCACCGCCCTAAGCGTAGCCACACGTCCCACCTGGCTCAGTGCGCAAGTGCCAACAACCATCTGCCGCAGTCAACACACACCACTGCCCAACTTCTGCATCCAACAACTCAATGCTCAAGGCGAAACCATGGCAGCCCATGGCACATACACCTTGCTGTGCAACAACAAACCTTGCGCACAAGGCACATTCGTTAGCGGCAAGCCCTTTGTTGTAAATGCACTCGCCAACTTAGCTTCAGGAAAATACAAATTACTTTATAGCACCCCCGAAGCAGACGAATCATCGGTAGATTTTTTGCTATTCTCAGACACTGACACCCAACCAGCCGACCGCGAAAATCCTCTATTCTTCTACGCTAACAAGAACCAAGCTGGCGACAGTGCCACAATTTTGTTTGGATCCCCTTGCAACGATGCCACACTCTTCCTCGACGTGGTCGCAGGCAAAAACGTAATTGAGAGCCGACGCATTGCACTACACAACGAGTTGCAGAACCTGCACTTTGCTTACAAAGCAGCCTATGGCGATGGAGCAACCCTCTACTTAGCCCTGTTGCGCAATGGCAAACTCCACACCCAACAAGTGCGTGTAACAAAACCTGTGCCCAACAAGCAACTACAAGTTAAGTGGAAATCCTTCCGTTCGCGTCTCACCCCGGGGCAACAAGAGCAATGGGTGCTGCAAGTAACCAACCCCAACGGTTCGCCCGTCCCTGCCCAAATCATGGCATGCCTCTACGACGCTTCGCTCGATGCTTTAGCCCCCAGTTATTGGCCCGACTATGCCGTTACCTTTCCCCGCCACCTCAGTTACGCTTCATGCACCAGTAATTGGCAAACCAGCCAAAGTTCCCTGTTCGCACACTTGCCCATCCATTGGCTCAACCCCCATGCGCTCACCTTTAGTCAGTGGGACGAAGCCCTCTTCAACTACACCCCCTTCCCTGGCGTAATAGCCTATGGAAAGGGCAAAGTACTGCGCAAATATGCCCAACGCAGCCAAGTAGTCTACAACATGGCAGCCCCCCAAACCGCCTTGGCAGCGAAAGCCGAATTGTACGAAGCAAGCTCAACTAAAGCCCTCAATAGCCCCGCTGATGCTGGCAACGCCCCCACAAGCACCATCAGCCCTCGCACCCATTTTGCCGAAACCGCCTTCTTCCGTCCAGCCCTCCGCACCAATGCCCAAGGCGAAGCCACCCTCACCTTCACCCTACCCCAAAGCATGACACAATGGAATTTCCGCGCATTGGCTCACACCCCACACATGGATTATGGACGCATCGACACAACCCTTGTGGCACGCAAAGAATTTATGGTTGAACCAGCCTTGCCTCGATTTTTGCGCAAAGGCGACAAAACCGACCTCCCCATAAAGGTCACCAACCTCTCTGGCAAAACCATCTGCGCCCAGTTGCAACTCACACTTACCGACGCCAGCAACCAAGCCCCTCCCTATCAGGCGCAGCAAACCATCAGTTTGGCACCAGGCACCTCAAAAGTCTACACCTTTACCTACAACGCCACACAAGCAGCAGGCATGTTCGTGTGCCGCACCATAGCACAAGGCAGTGGCTACAGCGATGGTGAGGAACACTACCTCCCCATCCTTACCACCGATGTCGAAGTAACGCGCACCCTTCCCTTCTCACTAACCCAAAAAGGCATCTACACGTTGCGCACCGACACCTTATTCCATGCCCCCCATGCCACACACCGCAGTTTAGCAGTCGAAATTTCAAGCAATCCCACTTGGTATGCCGTCACCGCCCTACCCGCCCTGTCCACCCAAGTCAACTGCCTCAATGCCCAAGAGTGGACCACCCATCTTTACGCCCTTAACATGGCACAATACATAGCCAATGCCAATCCCGAAATCAAGCAAATGGTAGATAAGAAGGAGGCTCCCCAGAGCGAGGCAGAACAGCTCACCGCACTACAATTACAGCGTCTAACAGATGCCACCCCTTGGCTGCAACAAGCCACTACTCAACAAAACCGTGTCAACGCATTGCGCCAACTTTTCAACGAAGAGGTCTCTGCAGCCCTACTCTACACCGCCATCGACCACCTCCAAGCCTTGCAACAACCCAACGGTTCGTTTAGTTGGTATCCTGGCATGCCTGGCAATGCCCTAACAACCCTTGAGGTTGCCACACTCTTGGCACGTAGCCAACAAGTCACCGCGCGTGCCACGCCCCAAACCACACACATGCTCCATGCTGCATTTCAGTTTGTGCAACACCACATCCGCGAATATGTCGCGCAACTAAAACACAACGAAAAAGAGGTGGGTCACCGCCTACTACCCTCAGAGTTTGCCTTGCGCTACCTTTACTTACGCACCTTGTTAAACAAGCAGCCCGATGCCGATGCCAACTTCCTGCTCGACCGTGCCGAAGCCCTTCGCCACAACCTCACCCTCTATGGCAAAGCCCTTACTGCCATCACACTTGCTAAAGCAGGACGCACCGCACCCTCCGAGCTTGCCCTAAAGAGTTTGTTAGAGCACACCACAACCCAGCCCGAAATGGGTCGTTACTTCGATGCTCCACGTGCCGAATGGTCATGGAACGCTTATCGCATCCCCACGCAATGCGCCACCATCGAAGCGCTACAACTCTTTGGCAAACACACCGAAGCCAACGAAATGTGCTTGTGGCTAATGCAAGCCAAACGCACACAGATGTGGGAGACCTCGCGTGCCACAACCGATGCGGTTTACATTCTCCTCACCCAGGCTGCCACCGCGCACGCTCCGCTCATGCCTATCGGGGAGCAAACACCCATTGATTTTACCTTGCTCCATCACAACAAACGTGTGACAAGCCCTCAACCCGTATTTTCACAGCGTGTTGCCACCATGGGCTACGTTTATCAAACCTTCACCCATGCCCCAGCTGTTAATGCCACCGCCGTCACGTTGCACAAACACACCAATGGACTGTCGTGGGGAAGTGTCTACGCCACCTATAGTGTACCAGCTTCGCAAGTGTCAACACAAGGCAAGGGTTTGCAACTCTCACGCCGCTTCGAGGTGAAACAAGGCAACACTTGGAAACCTCTAACACCCAACACCTTGCTGCAAAAGGGCGACCATGTACGGCAGATTTTTAAATTAACAGCCAACCGCGACTACGATTTCATATCGCTCCATGCAGCTCGTCCCGCTTGCTTTGCTCCTGCTCAACCGCTTTCGGGCTATGCCTGGAACACAGATTTGGCTGCTTATCGTGCCGTTCACGACAGCTCTACCGACTATTTCATTGAACGCATTAGCAAAGGCACACACCAATTCTCCGAAGAACTCTTTGTTGACCGCACAGGCACTTTCACCACAGGCATTTCAAGCATCTCGTGCGTATATGCTCCCGAGTTCTGCGGAACAACAGAAGAAAAAGTAATAAGTATTAAGTGACGTTAAAAAAATAACTTGGTATATTTTTGTGTCCCTTTTATAACCAATAGTTCGTTAAAAAATGGGTTATCGGCTAAACCGCTTTGCGCTGCTAGCCAAAGAGTTCTTTGATAGTTTGACTAATTAAATGCCTGTTCGGGGCTTTCCGACACTTGTCAAAAATTAAATTGGCGAGATATGTACTAACCATAAGTTCTTTAAATGATGCCATTGAGTATGGTAAGTCATTTTGCTTCATCATCACCTTTGCGACATTTTGTGAAGCAAAAGATGCATTGTAGGAGAAATCCAACTGATTCTTGTGTCTTGCCTGGCAGTGTGTAAGACTAGTAAATTGCTTCGCGTCACGAAAGCAAAACTCTATTTGGAATATAGAACGATATATGTACAATACATCTTCCCCAAACATAGATGTCTTTGTGGAGAAGAAAAGTTTGTGCTTGCCATTAGGCATAATCCAAATGACAAGACGTACTTTTTGCTTCAAGGCTTTTGAATAAGCGATGAGTGTATATGCAGAACCCTCAAGACCTTCAATATGTAACTTTTCCATACGTGTGAAGTCAAGTTCCTTGTAGCCAATTTTCCCATCAAGCATCTTGGGACGACCAGGTTTCTTTGAACGAGGTCCTGTATATACGTAATGTAAATCTGCGGTATCTCTGAAACGACTAACAAGATGAAACTCATGTTCTTTGATTCCATCTACAAATGTGCGTATAGAGAAGAATGCATCAGCTACGATGACATCGGTAACTTTTCGCAAATCCTTTTTGTAACAACTGATAACATCAATGTAATGTTTTACCTGGTTCATATCACGTAGTTTCAATTCTTTAGTTGAAGGTGTTTGGTGCGCACGCAGCATCATACAAGTGTTAGCATGAACATCAACAAGAGCTAAGCCCATAATTTCGAGTCCATGTTTAATGGAACCAGCACACCCCGACCAGAATTTTCCTATATGCGGAGTATTCTTTCCAGACTTGCTGATAAAACACGGATCTATGGCTATAGCTAATAATCCTTGCAAATTCAAGTACTGACGCGAAAGGGCAAGATTAAATTTCATCCAATCGATTGATTTACTTCGATCGCGATTGAAGTTACTTCTGTAAGTCTGCTCACAATGGGAACCATAACGCCCCATTTGCGTGAAATTCATCTTTCTTGGTATTGCTACATACAATAAAAGTATTTCCATGAGCAACTTTACAAAAACATTTCCTATCTTTGCAGATGAATCCTTGATTGCACCTTTGCAGATATCCGTATATTGGTTAAGTGGTTCTGATGTCATTTTACTTTAAGCTTTGAACTATAAAGTTACTGATTATCAGCCACTTAGCCAAATTTTATTAGTTATATTATATTAAATAACTCTCTCATTATCAAGAAGTTATGTCATTTTTAACGGACTATTGTTATGTAAGTATCCTGGTGAAAATAATAATATTTGATTATCACTTATTGGAAAATTTTGAAAATTTATCGAATTAGTCCCCTGTCCTTTTTTTATCCATAAAATTAGGTAAAAATTGTGGGAATGCAACTCTGAATCCAAAATTCCATTGTGTGGTATAACTTTCAAGTAAGAACCTTCCTTATTACAATATTGAGGAATAACCCCATCTTTTGTATGCAATGTTCTTTTATAAAAAAGAGATTTCCGCATAAATCCTAGTTTGTTTTTGGCTATAAAGGTAAGCATTTCTCTTGTATGTTTTTGTATTTGTGTTGTGATTTATTTGAAAATGACAATAGAAATATGAATTGGATAATTCACCTCTGATGGCAAAGATCTAATTTAGCACCGTCAAAAACAATAAAACATGACACCATATAGCTCACCTTGTCGCTTACATGGCGCGGTGAAATCTCCTCCGCTTCCTTGAAAACCTCGCTACTCTTGGTGGTGATGGTGAACGCTGCTGCGGCATGGTAGCCTAGCAGATTATTCACCGAAGTGATTTGTAAAGAATTAGAATCGGTCATAGTTAGTATTTTTTGTGCCAAAAGTATGATCGAATGGTGAGAAAAAAAGGCTTAACATAAATGTAATGGTGTTGAAAGAAAATTGTAGTGGAATTTATGTAATTTTG